>Ga0154347_1230_pt4 | contig 33335 bp, 25 predicted proteins | sample RifGroA2_FD_115875 | JGI IMG/M metagenome (GOLD analysis project Ga0154347, IMG submission 115875) | Bacteroidetes bacterium GWA2_31_9
AAATATTCTAATGAAAATAGTCTTTTTTTTAATTTTAGTTTTTAGCGTTTCAAGTTCTGTAATTTCACAGAATTCAAAAAAAATTCCACCAGAAAAACCTAAGTTAATTGTTGCTTTGGTTGTTGACCAAATGAAAAACGAATACATAAGCAAGTATTGGAATAAGTTTGAAGATAACGGATTCAAACGATTAATAGGAGAGGGAGCTTATTGCAGAAATACTAATCTTGATTATATTTTCACACAAACTGCTGTTGGTCACGCTACGATTTTTACCGGAGCTATGCCATCTTATCATGGCATTATAAGTAATTATTGGTATAATAGTACTAAAAGTTTAAAAGTTTATTGTGTTGACGATGATAAAGTTAAGTCTGTTGGAATTAAAGGAGATTTTGGTAAAAAGTCGCCACGAAAATTACTCACAACAACTATTGGAGACGAAATAAAACTTTCAAATGCCGGAAAATCCAAAGTTATTTCGATTTCACTAAAAGACAGAGCTGCGATACTTCCAGGAGGTCATACAGCAAATGGAGTATTTTGGTTTGATACTGAATCGGGAACATGGATTACAAGCTCATATTACATGGATACTTTGCCAAAATGGGTAAAGGAGTTTAACCAAAAGAAATACCCTGATTTATATATTGAGCGTCAATGGACACCAATGTTGCCAATTGAACAATACACAGAAAGCCTAGAGGATAAAAATAATTTTGAAGTTGGTTTTGTTGGGAATAAAACCACTTTCCCATACGATTTAAAACTAATGCGTGGAGAAAGCAAAAGTTATGAGTTATTGTTGAGTACGCCTTATGGAAATACTCTTACAAAAGACTTTGCTTTAGCTGCAATTGTAAACGAAAATCTTGGAATGGATGCATATCCTGATTTTCTTAATGTAAGTTTTTCAGCAACTGATTATATTGGTCATGCTTTTGGCCCATCATCAATAGAAACAGAAGATACATACCTTCGTTTGGATAAAGAAATTGCTCATTTTCTTGAATTTATTGACAGCAATTTTGGGAAAGAAAATGTTTTGGTTTTTCTAACTTCTGACCACGGTGTTGCTGAAGTTCCAAAATATTTAATGGAGCAAGATATTCCTGCCGGATATTTCAACTATAATTATGCTATTACGCTTCTGAAATCATATTTGAATGCAGTTTATGGTTATGGCGATTGGGTTAAAACATACATGACTAAGCAAATTTATTTGAATCATATTCTGATTGAAGATTCAAAGCTCGACCTTGTTGATGTTCAGAATAAAGTTGCACAATTTTTTGTTCAGTTTACAGGAGTTGCAAATGCTACAACTGCTACAGCTTTGCAAAACAACAACTTCACTAATGGCATTAACGAAAAAATGAAAAATAATTATAATCAGAATCGTTCGGGAGATGTAATAATTAACCTTGAACCGGGCTGGCTCGAAGAAACTTCAGAAGCTACAAATCATAATTCTGCTTATACGTATGATACTCATATTCCTTTAATTTGGTACGGTTGGAAAGTTACACGTAAAACAATTACCAGAAGAGTTTCTGTTACCGAAATTGCACCAACTATTTCTACATTATTGAATATTCCTTTTCCGAATGGATGTATGAGTCAACCAATTATTGAGTTGACGGAGTAAATGAAATTTACTTTTGAATTATCAGTTTCTTAAGTGTAATACCTTGTTCTGAAATGATTTTAATGATATAAATACCATCATTTAATTCAGAAATATTAACCTTAGTTTTCATTGAATCAAATTGTTGCTTCTTTATTTCAGAACCATTGATATTTGTTAAAATTATAGTCCCTGAAGCAATTTTATAATTATCTAAAAATTCAATTTCAATAAAATCTTTTGCAGGATTAGGAAAAATATTTACTGTATAATTTTTTTGTTCTTTTAAATTTCTAGAAAGTATTATTCCATCAGTTGAAACAGTGCCTTTTGTATCTCCATTTTTAATGTAGCCTTCTAGGGTTTCAGAACCGCCATTTTCAAAAAACATAAAACTACTATAAATTGCTCCCAATCCTAAACTATAATTTGTTAAGGTAGTTTGATATCCATTATAATTTAAAGTCGAATCATAATTTGTAATATAAACATTTTCATTTCTGCTTTTAATAATTTCATTTGTATTACAAGAAATATATTCGGTTTTTGAAAAGTAAATATTTTCATGTTCCCACATTTCAAAACAATTAAAATCATAATAAATTGAGTATTTACAATTAAATATCCAACATGGTTTTGTAGGTTCATTATTAAACTTATTTGCACTATGATTTAGAGAATCAGTGAAAATTATCGTGCTATCTCCAGCATGTTCATAATGATATGTAGAAGGATCCCAAAATCCAAAATAGTTAGTATAATAAGAAATATTATAAATATAGCTGGAATCAGTTGTTGATTTAGAGTTAATAATAAATTTATATGTCCAAAAATCATTACCACCAGGATTCCCAGATGAACCTTTATATTGAAAAACATCGCCAACATTAAAATTGAAAATATCCCAGAAATTTGGAACTTTAATTCCTAAATTTCTGTTTTCAATTCCAAATAATTTGTAGTAAATATCAGAATTATAATGATATGGAAATTGAATAATTCCAAACGACTTTGAAAGAACAATTGTATCTCCAGTTGATAATAATATTGTTTTAAACGAATCTGTTATCCCAAAATATGAAGCAGAATATTGTGAAGAAATAGTAGCATTAATATTATTTATAGTATCGAAAATCCATGTGTCATTTATATTCGCTAATGATTTTAATACGAAAGTTGAAGTGTCAGAAAATATAAAAATTCCATTATCTCTAAACCTGACTTTTTTTTGAAGAAATTGAGGATAATTTATATTCAAAATTGGAGAGTAGTACGGTATATTACAAGTATCACACTCGTGAGCAATTCTGTTTAAGTGATAAATACTGTCATTTCCATTTGTAGAAACAGAATCAACCCAAATTGTATTTGTAATGATTGTATTAGTATCAATTTTAAAATTGTAAATATCACCTTTATTAATAGGTTTCCAATTTTGAGAAAAGCTACTGGAAGTGATAGCTAAAAAAAAAGTAACAACAAGAGCTATAGCATTAATATGTTTGGTTTTATTATTCATAACACTAATGATTAAATTACTTTTACAAAAGTAAAAATATTTTACTTAATAATCAACGTTTTAAAAAGAATTTATCTTTCTAAAATATACATTCACATAAATATAAAGAAATCATTCGGCTAAAGCCATGTTTGAAGTTTTATTTGTCCACGACCTAAAGGACGTGGCAATTTTTTTAGCCCCGAACTTTAGGTCGGGGAATATTAAGAGAAATAAATTTAGGGCTTTAGCCCTTTTTAAATTTAGATATTCAAACTAATCCTTAACAACCTTCATCCACTGTTTGCCGTTTTTGCCATCAAGGCTTATGAAATACAAGCCGGAACTTAATTCTTTTCCGTTCCATTCGTAAGTATAATTTCCTGGAGTTAGATTACTATTCAGGCTTTTAATAAGCGATCCTTCTGCATTATAAAAATTCAAACTATAATTTCCTTTTTCAAGAATATTATAATTAATTGTTGTTGTTTCTGCAAATGGATTTGGATAAGGATATTGTAAATAATAAGCAAAAGATTGAGTATTTTCTATTCCATTATACTGATTATCATTAGCAATAACTAGAATATCATTGCTTCCGTTCCATAAATACTTAACAAATAAAACCTGATTTGGACTGTCGAAATATGCTCCTGTATCGGCTTGTGCGAAATCTTGAAGGCTTGTATAAATGGTAACATTAATACTATTTAAAAGTACCGCAAAAGGTGTTGTAGTCTGGCGTTGAACTTCAAAAGTTGTACTTCGAGTTAATGGAGCAGCACTGTAACCGTTTCCAGATTTTGAAAGTCGAATATTTGTCTGATGTGTAAGAACTTCGCCCGAAAAAGTAAGCAAATCATAATCGCCAGAAATGTTTGTTGAAGGAGTTTTTCCATCGTCTTCATACATTGTAAAATTTGAGTTAGGAGTGGAGTTATCTGGATAATATTTTACCGATAAAGTATCTGTTTTATAATTACTTGTGTGATAATAAACAGGAACCATTGGAATAAAACTTCCAGCTTTTACAAATAATGGCATTTTATCAAGCGGAGCACTTACTGTAGAAGATGAATTGCCTGTGTAAGATTGATTTGTCCAATAGTTTATCCAGTTTCCCGATGGAAAAAGAACTGTACGGCTTGTTTGTCCAGCACTCATGACTGGAGCTACCAACATATTTTCGCCCCATAAAAATTCGTCGTTTACATTTGCAATTGAAGAATTTGTTGGTTCAAAATAGTTAATCGGTAAAGCCAAAGGACGACCAGTTGCAGTGTTTTTCCATGCAAGTGTGTAATTATAAGGCATTAATTGATACCTCAATTTTACATAATTACGAACTATATCTTTTTCATTTGCTGGATAATAAATGGGTTCTGGAGCAACACCTTCGCCATGTGGACGCATGATTGGACAAAATGCACCGAATTGTAACCAGCGTGTATAAAGTTCAGGATTATAGCTTCCACCAGTAAATCCTCCCAAATCGGAGTGCATATAACCAACTCCGCTCATTCCCATTCCGAGCATTATTGGAATTTGTGCCTGAAAACCTTCAAAACTTCTGTTCACATCGCCCGACCACGGAAAAGTTGAATAACGTTGCATTCCGGCATATCCCGAACGCATTAAATCGAAAAGTCGCTGATTTGGATATTCTTGTTTATATTTATTGTATAACAACGAAGCCCATTCTAGTGCATAAACATTGTGAACCTGACGAGCAGTTCCTGCAACATGTTTTATTCCAGATGGATGATTTTCTGGTTCGCCCACATCGCACCACCAGCCTGCTATACCTTCGTCGGTGCGAGCTTTATATTTGCTCCACATCCAGTTTTTGGTTTCGGTTTTAAAAATATCTAATAAACCTGACGATCCAGCATAAAAATCAGGAACAATATAAGTGTAATTGCCCGAAGCATCAGTTCCGAAAAGTAATTGAGAATCGCAATAACTGTAACTTGACGAGCTTTGTGTTACGTAAGGCTCCGAAATCAAAACTGTATTAACTCCCAAGTTTTTTAAATCGCTAATCATTCCAGTTGGATTTGCCCAATTGTCAGAATTCCACGAAAAATTTCCCATATCGCCAAGTTGTCCGAACCAGTATAAATCTAAAATAATTGCATCAATTGGAAAATCTTCTTGCATGATAGAATTTACCATATTTCGGGTTTCAGTTTCGGTTTGATAGCCAAATCTTGATTGCAAATATCCCAAAGACCAGCGTGGGGGCAAGGGTTGTTTTCCAGTTAAGTTTGTATAAGAATTCAATATTTCGTCAAATGAATCTCCTGTAATTACATAGTAAGACAATTTGCCATCTTCAACTGTGTATTGAAAAACAGAATCTTCGGAGTTCCCAATGTTGAAATTTCCTGCAGTTCGATTTTCGATATAAATTCCATACAAACCCGACGACATTATAAATGGAATATTGATATTAAGAGTAGATGAACCATTTGAGTATGAGTAATGTGCTTCGTTATATGAATAAAGCGATTGACCTTTTTTATTGATTGGAGTTGCCCGTGAGCCAGTTCCATAGAAACTTTCAGAAGGAGACATTTTAAATCGAAGTCCTTTTGAGTCGCTTGTGCTGAAATAGCCTGATTCTTCATTTAATACAGTAGTTCCATTGCTTTTGTACGATAGTCTTATAGGATTTTTTTCGATATGAACTTTGAGATTTCCACAATTTAATTCAAGATAATTTGTGCTATCTGATAATGTTGCAGTTGTTGCAGAAGTTGATAAAACTACGCTGTAAGTTGTGTCAGGACTGACGATTCCAACTGGATAAATTGCAATTTTTGCCATGTTGGAAGCAAATGGTTCAATTGTCATTTTTCCATTTTGAGCTGTTATTGTGAGTTTGTTGTTGGTGAATGTGTTTGAAATGTAGTCTTGAAGTTTATAAGCATTTGCAGTAATCAGAATATCGGTGTTGGCAGAAGTACGACCAACAATAGAACCATCGGCATTTCTAAATACAAAAGCAAGTTTCAGTACATCAATTCCTTGTGGAATAGAGTAAAATGTGCGGATGTTGAAGGTTTTTCGGTATAAATTATTTCCCAGACTTTCCATTGCAACATTGGCATCGGCTGTTCCCCAGTTTCCAACTGTGTATTTCCAGTCGCTGTTATTAATGCTGGTTGTTGTAATTACGCCTGTGTGCATGTAAACTGTTCCAGAAAAACCTGATAATGCAGAATTCCCTTTTGAAGCATCAAAAATTACTGTAATATTATTGTCGGTTGATGGTAACGATGGGCTTACTGTAACCTGACAATTGCTGTTTTTATAAAATGTCAGAAATAAAAGTGAAAATATTAATAATGATTTCATTTTTTATGAGATTAATGAAATATAAAAATAGTGATAATTTTTAAAGTTCATCATAGCTTTTAAATTCTATTTTTTTTATTGTTTATTTAATAATGTGTTATATCTTTATATTGATAATAAATAGTTATATAAACATCATTCATTTATCTAATTTAAAATAACTAATCAATGAAATTATTATACGTATTAGTATTGCTTATTTTTATAGTACTTGATTCATTTTCTCAAGATATTATTTTTAAAAAAAATAATAGTGATTCAATAAAATGTAGAATTATTGAAGATAAGATTACTTCTTTGAGATATAAATTGAATAATTCAAACGATACAACAATTTATGAAATTAAGCAAAATGACTATGATTATTATGTTGATAAACCTGATGAATTAAATGATGTTGTTAGTTCTGTAAAATCAATTGAAAGTACTAACGAAAATTTGAAAGATGGATTTAAAACTGATTTTGGAATTGGTTTAGGTCTTGATTATAGTGGAATTTTTGGAGTGAAATATACTTTTTTTCCAATTAAATATGCAGCAGTTTTTATTTCTGTAGGTTATATGAATGTTGATGCTGGATATAACGTTGGTTTACAGCTTAATATTTTACCTTATGGAACTGAATTTAATCTTCGTCCACACATAAAATTTATGTATGGAGCAAATTCTTCAATACATATTAATGGTGCTTCGCAATATAACAAAGTTTATTATGGATACACTTATGGAGGAGGATTTGAGTTTAGATTTGGTAGATTTAAAGATGTTGGGTTCGATATTGATTTTAGTGTTCCTTTGCGGTCAAATGATTTTGTTAAAGATTATAATAAAATATTGAATAATAAAACTATTATCGTTTATAATTATCCTCCAAAATTAACAATTGGTATTGGATTTCATATTCAACTTTGAGTTTTTTAAAATTTTAAATATTTCTAAAACTCTCCACTGCTAATCTATACGAATCCAAGCCAAAGCCACAAATAGAGCCTTTGCATTTTCCGGCTATTAACGATTTGTGTCGGAATTCTTCACGAGAATAGATATTGCTAATGTGAACCTCTATCGAAGGGCATTTTACAGCAGAAATTGCATCCATAATCGCCACCGAAGTATGAGTATAACCACCTGCATTTATGATAATTCCATCGAAACTAAAACCAACCTCATGAATTTTGTTAATTATTTCACCTTCAACGTTCGATTGAAAATATTCTAATTGAAAATTAGGAAATTTCAGTTTCAATTTTTCAAAATATACCTCAAAAGTTTCATCTCCGTAAATGCTTTTTTCACGAACACCCAATAGGTTCAGATTTGGACCGTTTATAATTTGTAGTTTCATGAGTAAAATTTTAAGTATTACAATTTATTTTTTGCCACAGATTACACTAATTTACACAGATTTCTTTCGCAGATTTAAAAATACCAGAGGTAGTTTTTTAATCTGTGGGAATCTGTGCAATCTGTGGCATATTCTTTTATTGAGTTTGTCAAAATATTATTTTAATTATTTTCCAATGTTGTTAACTTAAATTTGCATGGATATATCATTGGTTTAATTTATCTTCACAAAGTTAAGAATTTGATTTGAATATATGAATTGGCTTACAACAATAAAAGAATTTGAATCGTATCTGAAAATTGAACGCTCGCTATCGGTCAACTCTGTAGAGGCTTATGAGGACGATATGTATAAATTATATCAGTTTATTCAGTTTAAATATCCTGAATTGAATCCTGAAAAAGTTACACTTAAAATTTTGCAGGAGTTCATTTTATGGATTAACGAACTTGGAATGTCGGCACGCTCACAAGCAAGGGTTTTATCTGGTATTCGGGCTTTTTACAAATATCTGATTATGGAAGATTTGATTGATTCAAGTCCAGCCGAACTACTCGAATTTCCCCGAATTGGTCGAAAACTTCCTGAATTTCTTTCAATTACTGAAATTGATAATTTAATTGCAGCAATAGATTTAAGCAAAGCCGAAGGACATCGTAATCGAGCAATTTTGGAAACACTTTATAGCTGTGGATTAAGGGTTTCGGAGTTAGTAAATCTGAAAATTTCGCATATTTATTTCGACGATGGATTTATAAAAGTAATGGGCAAAGGGAGCAAGGAGCGACTTGTGCCAATTAGTCCAAAAGCAATAAAGGAAATTAATAATTATAAAATTTCGTATCGCAATCATATAGCAATTGCAAAAGGGCATGAGGACTTTTTGTTTTTAAATCGTCGTGGCAAAAAACTTACTCGTGTGATGATTTTTACAATAATAAAAGGACTTGCAACCAAAATCGGACTTCAAAAAACAATAAGTCCACATACATTTCGCCATTCGTTTGCAACACATTTGGTTGAAGGTGGAGCCGATTTACGTGCAGTTCAAGAAATGCTTGGACACGAATCAATTATCACAACCGAAATTTACACACATTTGGATAGAGAATACTTGCGAGATGCGATTATTCGATTTCATCCGAGGTCTTAAATCTATAAATTTAGATTTTTGTTAAGAAATTTTTTTAACTCAGGAATTTTAGTCTGGATAACTTGCCAAACAACTTTATCATCAACACCGAAATAATCGTGAACTATAATGTTTCTAAATCCTTGAATCTTAAACCAATCTATTTCGGGATATTTGTTTTTAAATTCTTGACTTAATTTTACAGTCATTTCCCCAATTACAATAAAGTTCAGCATTACAGCATCATAAGGAATATAATCCTTTTTTAACTCATCAATTGTGGAAAATTTACTTGAAATTTCTTCAATCTTCTTGACAGAATCAAGAATATTAAAACATAATAAGTCATCTTTGCTATACATAAATAGCGTCTTTAAGAATTATTGATTTAAAAATTGGTTTAATCGCACCCTCACGACATAAATCTATATTCATTTTAAACTGCGAAATTAGATATTCACGAAGCTCAAATTTTTTATCGTAAAGATTCTCAGTATTTTCCTCAAATTCGACTATAATGTCTATATCACTTTTCAGAGTCTGTTCTTCTCGTGCATACGAACCAAAAATTCCAATTTTAATTACATTAAATTTAGTTTTAAAATAAGTTTTATTATCTTTTAAATATTTCAATATTTCGGCTCTTGAAATCACTTATTAAGTTATTTAATACAAATTTATACTTTTTATCAGTAGTATCTGACTAATTTATTAATTTATTTTACTTATTTGAAATAACCAATACATTTGCTAAATTTTATTTATGAATAATCCGAAAATTACAATCTGGTCAAAAAGCTTTATATTACTGACATTGTCAGTGCTTTTTATGGCAATTTCGTTTTATTTTCTGATTCCAACATTGCCTTTATACATAAGTCAGGTATTACATGCCGATAACAGTACCGTTGGTTTTGTTATTGCTATGTTTACAATCTCGGCACTTATTATTCGACCATTTGGTGGATATTTTTTAGATAGAATGGGAAGAAAAATTATTTTTATTATTTCATTCGTTTTTATGGCAATTTTTTTCAATTTATACCTTGTTGCATCAACAGTTGTATTAATGGCTGCTTTCAGATTTATTCACGGTTTGGCTTGGGGAGTTACTTCAACATCTGGAGCTACTCTGGCAGTTGATATTTTGCCATGCGAAAAGAGGGGCGAAGGGCTTGGGATTTATGGTTTATCTATGCCAATTGCAATGTCGATTGGACCATTATTAGGATTTTATATTTTGCATGTTTCGAATTACAATATATTATTTATTTCGGGCTTTGTACTTTGCTTAATAGGTCTGATTCTAACACTATTTATAAAATATCCACATTATGAAAAGCCAAAAAAAACAAGAGGTTTAGGATTTCATTCTTTAATTGAAGTAAAAAGTTTGCCTCTTTCAATTAATGTATTATTTACATCATTGCCTTATGGAGGATTGGTTTCTTTTGTTGCACTTTATGCAGCAGAAGCAGGAGTTCAAAATGCAGGTTTGTTTTTTCTGATTTTTGCAGGCGGAATAGCTATTTCAAGAATATTTGCAGGAAAAATATTTGATAAATTCGGACCTAAAAATTTATTTTTATCAGGTATTGTATTGTTAATTATTGGCTTACCAATTCTGGCATTGTTTAAAAATCCTTATGGTTTTTTTATATCAGCAGCTATTTTAGGAATTGGCAATGGAATAATTTTTCCTGTAAGTCAGGCTATGATTAACAATATGGTATTAATAAATCGTAGAGGAGTGGCAAATTCTACATTATTTTTAGCTTTCGATTTAGGAATTGGTTCAGGTATGATTCTAACAGGATTTTTAGCCGATAAAATTTCTTTATCAAATACATTTTTATTGAGTTCTGCCATTTGCATACTAGGCTTGATTTACGCTTTGTTTTTTGTTTTTAAACATTATGAGAAGAACAAGATAAATATATAAATATGTTTGTAGTTTGTTGTTTCTGGTACGATTGTGTTTTATATCTTTGAGCTTTATAATGAATTTAGTAATTAATTAAATATATAATTATGAGAATTTTAACTGTAATTTCAATTGTTATGATAATGTTTTCATGCAATAATAATTTTAAAGCTCCTGATTTGATGAATAAAAATGAAGGAATTGATAAAAACGCTGTGAGTGCTATAATAGACAGTATGATAGCTAAATTTGGAACTGATAATCAAGAACGAATTAAAAAAGCTGTTAGCCAAGTTGCTGAGTTATGGAAAGAAAGTGATGGTAATTCAGACGAATTTAAACAATTCTGTTTGTCGAATTTTTATAACGATGATAAGGAATTAGACTTATTATTCAACAAAATATCAAGAAATTATGAAGTTTTAAATGGTTATTTCAATAAAATAAGTATTGAACTTAAAAAGCCTTTACATCTTGATATGGGCGATATAAATGCCATTGACGAACTTTTTGGAAGTTATGAGCCAAGTTCACATTTAACCGAAGATTTTTTTGTAAATAAATTGGCGTTTATTGTAATGCTGAATTTTCCACATTATAGCCTTTCTGAAAAAGCCGAAAACGGAAAAAGCTGGACGAGCAAACAATGGGCTTATGCAAGAGTTGGAGATATGTACACATCACGAGTCCCTGCTGATTTATTACAAAATTATTCAAATAAAACTACATCGGCAGATACTTATATTTCAGAGTATAATATTTATATGGGAAATCTGATTAATTTAGACAAAAAAACACTTTTTCCTGCTGAATTAAAACTAATTACACACTGGGGTTTAAGAGACGAACTTAAATCGAATTATAATGTCGAAAATGGTTTCGATAAGCAAAAAATGATTTATGCTGTTATGAAAAATATTATTTCTCAAGAAATTCCTGAAAGTGTTATCAATTCAAACGAAAATTTGTGGAATCCTTTTGAAAATAAGTTATTTAAAAATGATGGAACTGAAATTAAGTTCAAACCTGAGCCTAATGTTCGTTACCAGCATATAATTGAAGTTTTTAATGCACAAACAGAAATTGATAAATATAATCCGTTAGAGCCATCTTATATTCAACGAAAATTTGACGGCGAAATGGAGCTACTTCAGGACGAAGTTGAAAAATTATTTATTGATTATATTTCTTCGCCAACAATTAAAGAAGTTGCAGAATTAATTAAAAAGCGATTAGGTCGAAATCTTGAACCATTTGATATTTGGTACGATGGATTTAAGTCGAGAAGCAGCATAAACGAAGAAGAGTTAAACAAAATAGTTTCTGCTAAATATCCTAGCAAAGATGCGTTTGAAAAGGATTTGCCTTCAATTTTAGTTAAATTGGGATTCCAACAGGAAAAGGCAAACTTTATAACTTCTAAAATTGTTGTTGACGCATCACGTGGAGCAGGACATGCTTGGGGTGCAGAAATGAAAGACGATAAATCTCGATTAAGAACAAGGGTAGGAGATAAGGGCATGGATTATAAAGGTTATAATATTGCAGTTCACGAATTTGGACACAATGTGGAACAAACCATATCGTTGCATGATGTTGATTTTTATAGCCTTAGAGGTGTTCCGAATACTGCTTTTACCGAAGCTTTGGCTTTTGTTTTTCAGGAAAGAGATTTAGAATTATTAAATATTAAAAGCACTGACGAAAATAAAAAACATTTAATGGCACTTGACAATTTTTGGTCAACTTATGAAATAATGGGCGTTTCGCTTGTTGACCAGAAAGTTTGGAAATGGCTTTACGAGCATCCAAAAGCAAATGCTGAAGAATTAAAAGTTGCTGTAAATTCAATTTCAATTGAGGTTTGGAATACATATTATGCAGATGTTTTTGGCATTAAAGACCAGCCAATTTTGGCAATTTATTCTCACATGATTGATGCTCCACTTTATCTTTCGGCTTATCCAATTGGATTGTTAATTCAATTCCAGCTTGAGAAACATTTTGAAACTCACGATTTTGCAACAGAAGTACAACGAATTTATAAAACCGGAAGATTAATTCCTCAAATTTGGATGAAAAATGCAGTTGGAAGTGAAATTTCTGCACAACCTATGATTGATGCAGCTTCTGAGGCTGTCAAAGTAGTTGAAAGTGGAAAGATGGAATAAAGGAATAATCTATATGAAATAGATGTTTCTATGCTATTTCTAATTAGAAGTAAATTTTTTTGGATTTTTCAAAACTAGATTCAAATTTTTAATTGAAAAAAAATATTAAATTTGTCAATAACTATATAGAAATTAATGATAAAATCAATTCAAATAAAAAACTTTAAATCTGTAGTTGACCTTTCTCTTGATTTGGGTGTATTCAATGTTTTGATAGGAGAAAATGGTTGTGGTAAGTCAAATGTTTTAGAAGCAATTGCCTTTGGAGCAGCAGCTAGCAATGACAAGCTTGATTATGAGTATTTTGGAAACAGAGGCATTAGAGCTACAAATCCTGAATTTATGTATTCAGCATTTACGAATGGTAAAAAAAAGAAGTCAATTGAAGTTAACATTACTACTGATGAAAGACAATATCCGTATAATTTAGAGCATGAACAAAACAATACTAAAAGATGGGTAAACAAAAATAAAGAAGTTGCGTTGAAAGAAATTGAAAAGATTTTTAAAACGTTATATCTTGAAAATGATGAAGAAAAAAGAGCAAAAGTTTTAGCTGAAATTAGCGAAGGCAAAGATGAAATACTTTTGATTTCTGAATTATTAAAACCCTATAGAAGTGAAAATGATTTAAAAGAATTTTTTGGCAAACTTTATCCAACATTATTAGAGAAAGCATTTTCTAATAATGAGATTTCTGAATACATGATTTATTCTCCCGAACAAAGTCATTTAAGAAAAACTGACGAAACAACACCTATTTATCCACTTGGAAATAAGGGAGAAGGACTTTTTCAATTCATTAAGGAACTTGCTTATGACAAGAAGAACAAGATAACATTAAGTAATATTAAAAATAATTTAAATCTTCTTGATTGGTATGAAGACTTTGACTTACCTGAAAATTTAATGACTAATGAATTTTCTCTGAAAATAAAAGACAAATATCTTTACGAAAATCTTAAATACTTCGACCAACGTAGCACTAACGAAGGTTTTTTGTTTTTGCTTTTTTATTCTACATTATTTATTTCTAAGATAACTCCTTCTTTTTTTGCTATTGACAATATTGATGCATCATTTAATCCAAAATTATGTATGCAGTTGACAATGAATCTTGCAACTTTAGCAAAAAAACATAAAAAGCAAGTAATTGTTACAACGCAAAACCCTGCTATCTTAGATGGTTTGAATTTAAAAGACGACAATCAACGTTTATTTGTAATAAGTAGAAATAGTGATGGACATACAAGAGCAGAAAGAATAAATTATAATGAAAAACGAACGATGAGATTATCTGAGGTTTGGACAAAAGGTTTCATTGGAGGACTACCCGAAAATTTCTAATTATATAATTGTAAATGAAATTTGCACTAATCACAGAAGGAATATCTGAGCATAGAATTATTAGACATATTCTTGAGAAATTTTTCAAAGATAAAGTCCCATTTATTAGACAAATTCAACCACAAATATTTAATGAAAAACAAATTTCAATTGGTAGTTGGAATGAAGTATTGAAGTATTGTGGAAGAACAGATGATTTAAAAGAAATTTTTAACAATAATGATTATTTAATAATTCAAATTGACACCGACAAATCACAAACAAAACCATTTAGCATTAGTCATTCAAAGATAGATAATACATTAAAATCAGTTGATGAATTATGCAATGAAGTTATTGTGAAGTTAAAAAGTATTATTAGCCTTGAAATTATTAAAGAACACGGTAATAAGATTTTCTTTGCAATTTGCGTACATTCTATTGAATGTTGGTTACTACCTTTATTATATACAAACAATCTTAAGTCAAAAACACATGGTTGCATTGATACACTTAACACTGAATTAATAAAAAAAAATATTCATATAATTCCAAATGGAAATAAAAACAATCATAATGCAATTAGAACTTATGAGACAATATTAAAAATTTGGAAAAGAAAACAAGATATAATTGAATCATCTAAACATAATGAGGGATTTAAAAAGTTTATTAATTCGCTAAAAACAATTGATTTAACAAAATAAAATGTTTTCGTTATTCTACTAATATACGTTAAAATAATCTTAAAAAATGAGTTTTTTATACCCATCAATGCTTTTTGGATTATTGGCAGTTTCGATTCCAATAATTGTTCATTTATTTAACTTCCGAAAATATAAAACTGTTTACTTCAGCAATATATCTTTTCTGAAAAATATAAAACAAGAAACTAAAGCTAAATCGCAGTTAAAGCATTTATTAATTTTATTTTCAAGAATTTTAGCAATTATATTTTTGGTTCTCGCTTTTGCACAACCCTTTATTCCTGTTAGCACGCAGCACGAATCAAATGCAGGTTTGGTTTCGGTTTATGTTGATAATTCATTTAGTATGGAAGCCGATGGCGAAACTGGAAAAATTCTGGAAGCAGCCAAGAGCAAAGCAAGCGAAATTGCTGAAGCATATCCAGCATCGACAAAGTTTATTTTGGTAACAAACGATTTTTATTCTAAGAATCAGCATCCTGTGAGCAGAGACCAATTCCAATTGAATGTTTCTGATATTCAATCGTCTCCAATAGTTAGAAATACTTCTGAAATTATTTCAAAATTCAATTCTTTTAAGGATTTTGGAATTAAACAGATGAATTATTATTTGTCTGATTTTCAAAAGTCGAGTACCGATTTTTCAAATGTATCACCAGATACTTCAATGGATTATTATTTAATGCCTTTTGAAAATACAAATTACAACAATTTATATATTGATTCCAGTTGGTTCGAGACTCCAGAGCATAAGCTTTTGCAAACAGAAAACTTTAATATCAAAATTGTAAATAAATCGGAAGAAACCTATCAGAATATTTCACTAAAACTGTTTATAAACGACACATTAAAAGCCGTTAATAGCTTCAATATTGATAAAGCCAGCGAAAAAACGATAAGCCTTTCGTACACCAATACAACAAATAAAATTATCAAAGGAAAGGTAGAAATTACTGATTATCCTATTGTTTATGACAATGTCTTGTATTTTAGTTATTTAATTCCAGAACAAATATCTGTACTTTCAATTTTCAGTAAAGAACCAAATTTGTTTATAAATAGCCTGCTAGACGATACACTTTATAAGGTTTCATCTGAAAATGTTAAGAATCTGAATTATTCGGAGTTTAAAACTTATGATGTAATTATTTTAGACCAGATTGATGAGTTTTCTACAGGTTTGACTCACGAAATTGAACAATATGTTGCAAACGGCGGAACTTTGGTGTTTTTTCCTTCAAATAAAAGCAATTTAAGTTCGTACAATTTATTTTTTGAAAAACTTAATTTGCCTCAGGCTTCGGGAGTTGATACTGTAAAAACTCAAATTCGATTTGTTAATACTGAAAATAATATATTTAAAAACGTATTTAAAAAGCTAAAAGAAAACTCTGATTTGCCAATTGTGAATTCGCAATTATTGTATCAAAAGTCGAATTCGTTGAGCGAAGTGATATTGGAAACAAAAAATAATATGCCCGTATTGGCTTATTATCCATTTAGTAAAGGGAAAATCTATTTGTTTAGCATTAACCTGACAAAGGCATCTGGCAATTTTGCAACTCATCCGATTTTTATTCCAACTATGATTAACATTATCAATAATAGCTCGACACTAATGCCTATTTATTATTCTTTGGGCGATAATGTTAATGTTGATTATAGCTACAATAGTGAAAATGCAAATACAGTTTTTAAAATTAAAAATGAATCAAGCGATTTTGAATTTATTCCATTTTTTAAATTACAAAGCTCAGGATTAAACATCAATATAAGCAACGAAATAAGCTCGTCTGGCAATTATATAGTGTTTGACGATAAATCTGCCCTGTTTCCATTATCTTTCAATTACAAGCGATCTGAATCCGATTTAGCTAGTTATAGTTTTGATGATATTCAGAATTGGATAAATACAAAAGCAAATAATTGTTTTTATCTTTTTGAAAATAAAAACATTCAAATTTCAAAGCAAATTAACGAAATCAATTCAGGATTAAAGCTTTGGAAGTTTGCTTTAGCACTCGCATTATTATTCCTTATTGTTGAAATGTTGTTGATTCGATTTTTGAAGTAACAAATTTCTAATTGTTAATCAATTTATTAAGAATAACAGATAAATATTCTACCCCTATTTTTTTAGCAATAATTCGTTTGTCTTTATCAAGTATAAAAATAGAAGGAGTAACTGTTAAATCGTAGTAATTCTTATAATTGGAAGTATTAAATGGGTCGTAAACATTCAAAAATGAGTTTAAATCATTTTCTTTTATAAACTCCGACCATAAAGGATAATTTTCACCGATATAGACAGCTAAAACCTTCAATTTATCATTATCAAATTTTTGATACATTTCCTTCAGCTCAGGAATTTCATCTCTGCAATGGTCGCAATCTGGATCCCAAAAAAATAAAATTGTAAAATCTGCACTAATTTCAAGCATTGAAATATTGTTTCCGGCATAACTTTGCATTACAATTTCAGGAGCTTTTTCTCCTAATAAAGTTGGTCTGAGTTTATCGGTTCTTTTTTTTAAGTTTAATAAAAAATTAATATCGCCCCATAGGTCTTGTTTGCTTATAAAATACTTATCAGCAATGTTTACAAATAGTTCATCTGTATTAAAGTTATAAGTAGTTTCTGCCATATTTATCAAATAAACAAGTGCATATTTGTAAATATCTATATTAATATTTGGATTTGAAAGTAGCTTTTCTGATTCAAAATGTATTGAATCCTGACTTTGAAAAACTACGTTTTTAAAAAAAATATCTAATTTATTGTGAAGTACAGGCGAACGTAGGATTCTGGAATCGCTAAAATCAAAATTGTCGAAAAAATGTTCTTTATAATAAAAGGTTTCTAAAACTTTATTTTTTTTCTTTTTTATTGATTTTGGAATTTCAGGCTCAAGCATTGAATTAAGAATTAATCCAAGAAGAGAGCCTTTGTTCTTAATTGCAGTTTCTTTCCAATAATCGTAAATTATATCTTGAGTCTTTTCAATTTTAGAGTCAATAACACTAATTTGTAATGAATCAGTAATTCCTTTTTTTTCACTAACCAAATTATAGATTTCAATTTGTTGTTTTCTCACATATTTCTGATAGTCATTGAATTTAGAATTTTCAGGTGAATTTTTGAAATCTAGATTTTCAACTAAATTTAAAGTATCAGTAAAAATTGAAAAGTGTTGATTTTCTGAGATTAATATTTCAACAAATTTTTTTGTAGGAGTAATAATTAAATAAACACCTTGTAATAATTTTTCATTACCAATAAAATTACCTTCTCCATTTTCGTTCAATAAAATAGTATCAATGACATATTTTCTAATACCATAATGATATCCCAAATAAACGGGATTATTACTTAGGTTTTTAATTGAAATCTTAATATTATGCCCTGTTTCTTGGCTATATAATATTGTTGATGATATAAATATTAAAAAAACTGCTAGAAAAAGTTTCATTTCAAATCTTACTGAAATATCTGATTAATAAGGATTTTAATGTTTTTTTTGTTAGAATAATATTTATTCAAAATGGTTTTGCGATTTTCTATAAGCTCATCAGTAATTTCAACATGCATTAATTGATTAATCGATTCAATTATATCTTCAGGAGTATCTTTAATGTAGCATAAGTCATCAAGTTCAGTATTATTAACCATTGTTTTATTAACTAAACAATGTCGTCCTAAATATAACGATGATAATAGTTTTAGTTTAATTCCTGTGTCCTGAAATGTAATAAGTAGATTTATTTGAGCATTTTCGATCAGGTTTTTCATTTCTGCATCGTCAGGATTTTTAATTATTTCAACATTTTTATGCTTTAAAAGTAGCTTTGTGAAAGATTTTGAAGGATTATTACCTGCAATTTTAATTTTATAATCTATATTATCAAGAACATTATCAGCTAAATATTGTAATGCTTGAATATTTTCATTTACAGATAAGTTGCCATGATATAAGATATAATCACCAATTCCCTTTTTTGTAGTAACTTTTTCATTTGGATGAAAAGCAGGCAAATAAAACGATTTATTGTATTTTGAGAAAAGATAATCATTGTCGTTTTTTGAAATTGCAGCTATGTTGTTAGCATACAGAACATTTTTTTCATAGTTATTTAGTTTCTCAGATTCTTTTTTAAAAAATATTTTCTTTAAAATATTAGTTTCATTTAAATATAATTCATAATAGTAATGATGTTCAATATTATGAGATCTTATTATTTTCATTCTGTTTTTCAATAATTTATCTCCGATGAAATATGTTGTATGTATCCCTTCAAATAAAATAGGGTAATCATCTTTGATTAGATTATCAAGTAATTCTTTATTTGATCGAGTATTTACAATAAAAGGTAAGTTAGAAAACGCTTTTGATATTTTTTTTGGACGCTTATAATAATAAACCTGTTCGCAATAGTTCAATAATTCATCATTATGAGCTCTACCATATTCAAAACAGTGAAGAATTACTTTGATTCCCTCATCCTTGAGTGCTTTGAGTTTATAAAAAACATCAATAATGCCACCGTAATTAGCAGGTAATGGGATATTAAACGAAACTATGTGAATGAATTTGTCAGCCATATTTATGATTTAAGATTAGATTAATTATTAAGCATCTGATTTAGACAGTTATAGTCCAGATGTTTTTGTTTAATTGAATATTTAAGAATCAATATATTTTTTAATAATTAAAAACTTAGCAAACCTAAAGGATTTTTTTCACATGACAATAACTTTAATGTAAGTTATTAGCAATTTTTGAAATTTAGCGTAAATTAACATATCGCATTAAGTAGTTTAAAAACAATGCATTGGAATTGTTTTAATTAATTGTGAGAAAAAATAATTTAAAGCACGGAAACTTTTAGAGCAAGTCGATTGTCTAGTATTTAAAAAAGGGAAAAATGGACGCTTTAAGCAACATATCACAAATAAGTTTTACGCAAATCATATTGCCTTTTTTGGTTGCACTAACTTCTACATTAGTAATATTGCCTTATGTAATAAAAGTTGCCAGAGATAAAAAATTATTTGATATACCAAACGAAAGAAAAATTCATACTGCATTAATTCCACGTTTTGGAGGTTTTGCAATATTCTTTGGATTAATTGTCTCTGTATTAATGTTTATGGATTCATTTGGAAGCTTTAGCTTCTTTTATTTATTTACCGCAATCATAATATTATTTTCAATAGGAATAATAGATGATGTTAAAGGAATGAGAGCAATGGACAAATTTTATGTTCAAATTTTAGCCGCTTTCATTGTAGCCTATGGAGGATTTCGTTTAGAATCATTATATGGATTATTTGGCATATATGAATTACCTATTGGAGTTCAGTATATTCTTACAACTTTAATAATTGTTGGTGTTACTAATGCCTATAATTTAATTGACGGAATTGATGGATTAGCCGGAGGAATTGGACTAATAAACTTTGTAGTACTAGGAATGATATTTTTACATCTTAATAACTTATCATTTGCTATCATATCATTCGTTTTTGCTGGGTCAATTCTTGGCTTTCTTACTTTCAATTTTCAACCTGCAAAAATATTCATGGGCGATGCAGGATCGTTAATAGTTGGTTTTTCGATGATTTCAATAGGCATATATGCTATTAATAACAATGAGATTGTAAGCAATATGCGATATGTTACAAACATCAATATTATCATTGGGAGTATTGTGTTTTTACCAGTAATAGATACTTTAAGAGTTTTCTTTTTACGTTTAATTCACAAAAAATCACCATTTACACCAGATAAAAATCATATTCATCATATATTACTAAATCAAGGATTAAATCACAGAAATAGCTCATTGATGCTATATGCTGCAAATATATTAATCATAATAATGGGCTTTATTTTAAAAGATATATCAATTGACAAAAGCTTTGTTAATCTATTTTATTTATCACACTAAAAATTAAAATTATGGGACAGCAAGATATTATAAGTATGATAGTCAATAATGATGTTAAAGCATTACAAGTGTTTTTTAGTGATGTTGCCGGAAACGAAAAGCAAGTATCATTAGAAACAAATGATATTGACAACTTAATGAACAACAATGTTTGGGTTGACGCATCAGATGTTACAGGATTACTTAATATTTGTGAAGACGAATATCTTTTAAAGCCTGACTTAAAGTCGTTCAGATTAGAAAGTATAAATGGAAATGGAAAGAAAAAAGCTATTTTCAGATGTACTGTTTTTGAGCAAAATGGTTCATTACATGAATTAAATATAGAATCAACTTATGTTGATTTATGCAAAATTGCAAAAAATACAGGCATTAATGAAATTGATTTCTTTAATGTTAATTTCAGCAATAACATGGTTACTCCAATTATAAAAAAAATAAATAATTAAGATTATGATAACGTTAATGGCGAATGTAGATTTTTTTGTTTTAGTAGTAATTACACTATTAGGAAGCTTAATAACTATTAAGACTACAATTAAAATAATAGGCTATTTATTAAGCAAGTTTTCTAGAAAAAGTCAGAAGATTTGAAATTCATAGCTAAGGTTCTTTAAAATATTGTGATTTGTTGTTATTTGATTAATATAGTTAATAAAATGAATAACTATAATCAATAAATTTAATTTAATTTTATTAATTTTGATAGTAGAATAACCCAAATTAATAATAATGCATCAAGCAGAAGAAACAGAATTAGTTAATAGGTGTCTGAAAAATGATGTAGAAGCTCAAAATAAGCTTTATAAAACTTATGCAAGAAAGATGTATGCTGTAAGCTGGAGGTTTGCAAGAGTAGGAGCAGAAGCAGATGATATTCTTCAAGAAGGTTTTATAAAAGTTTTTACAAAGCTAAATACATATAGACACGAAGGTTCTTTAGAAGGTTGGATTAGAAGAATAATTGTTAATACCGCTTTAACTTATATAAAAAAGCATGGCGAGTATAAACAAGAGATTGACATTGAGAATATTGGCAATTGCGATATTGTAGAAGATGAAGCAATTGCAAATTTATCAAAAGAAGACATTTTGAAGTTAGTTCAGGAATTACCTGATGGAAAAAGAATGGTGTTTAACCTTTATGTTTATGAAGGATATAGCCATAAAGAAATTGGCGAAATGTTGAATATAAATGAAGGAACTTCTAAAGGGCAGCTGTCAAAAGCAAAACAAATATTAAAAGAAAAATTGGAAAAAATTAATATAAAGCTTTATGAAAGAGTATATTAGAAAAGATGTTGGGGATTATTTTTTCGATCGTACAAACGATTTCGAAATGTCTCCTCCTGAGCATATTTGGGAAAATATTCGTAAGGAAATTACTATACCTCAAGCCACTGTTAAACCACATTTTATTAGGTTTTGGCAATACTATACTATTTCTGCTATAGTTGGAATAATTGCTATTTCAGCTTATTATTATTCAAATAATAGTAATAATTCTAATGTTATTGCTGAAAATATTGCTGTTACTACTCAAGAAACTACTGTTAATAATATTTTAAACGAATCATCTTCAAATACAATAGTCGAAGCTGAGAATAAAGAAGAAGTGCCAGAAATTAAATCAGAGATTGTTAAAGTTAAAAATGAAGATGCAGTTATTAAAAACGATTATATTGCACCAGTTGAGAAAGTTGTATCAAATAATTCAAATACAGAAAAAGCAAATGTTGCTTTAAATACTAAAGTAAGTGAAACTCAACCTTCAGTTATTAAAAGTGTTAAAAAATATAATATAAGTGCATCTGCTTTTGAAAATGTTAAGCAAATATTATTTGTAAATAATTTAGGCGAAAAAAGCATTATCGTAAATAATCCTAACCCAAATAAATTTGGCTTTTTTGAGGTTGATGTTACTAAATTAGTATCAGGTAGATATGAGATTAGAGTTGTTACAGATAAAGAAGAAATTAAGCATAAAATAGAAAACTTTTAGAATTTCTATATTTTAAGTTTACATATTTTAACTTCATCAAAATATTCCTCTTCATTTTTATTTGAAACTGTACGTCTGAATTTTATGTTCTTAACCAAAAGAGAAATATAATAAGAAGACTCTATATCATTTGCTTCTGATTCAGTTACTTTTAAATAAACTTTACCTTCAATTGGATTAAAAAAATTATTATCAGAATTAATTTCTTTTAAATAATTTTCACACTGTTCAGAGTTAATATTATTTGCTTCTATCAAATAAACATTAATAATTTTATTTGGAAAGCTATCAATGCTAAATGTCGCTATAATATCTTTATAATCAGCAATATCGTGATGTAGCTTGATGAAAATAAATTTATTTGCACTGATTTGCTGATAAACGCAAAGTTCGTTACAATAACCTCTTATAATTTCTGAATTTTGTGTAAAATCAGTACAATAATCTTTTGATAAATTTTCTTTGATTTCTGTTATTGCATTTTCAGAATTTGCCTCATTAACAGTATCTTTATCTTTCTTTTTCTTTTTCTTTATGAATGATTGTAATTGATAAAGATTAATTCCAAAACCAACGTTTGCCGAAAGATGAAAATTTGAATCATAGTAAGGATGTTTACTTTTATCAAGTATTGCAAAACCTGGGTCAATTGTAAAGCTGAATCCAAAATGTAATAAATTTTCGGAAATTTCAACACCTGCTTTTAAAGCACTACCATAAACAAAGGGAGAGTATGGTTCAAAGCCAATTTTTTCGTTATAATAATTATTTAACCATCCTAAATGAATTCCTAAAAATGGCTTAAACGAACTTCTTATATCAAAAAAATAATAGTTTGTTCCAAATCCAAAGTTATAGCTTTCATTAATTTGTAAACCATTTGTGGTAGTGTAGTGTGGACTGTAGCCTATACATAAATAATTTGCTAAATGATTTTTTCGATATTCGGCATTAATTCCATATCCACTATATGCAGTACCTCTTCCACCCTTTATTACAAATAATTTATCGAAATAATTAGCCCCCTGACTAAAGCAAAAATTAGCAATTAATACTAAAATTATTATATGTATGAAATACTTAAAGTGCATTAATTCAAATATTTCACAAACCTAACAGAAAAATTACATATTTAAAAGTTTTTTATATCATACTTATAATTTGTTAATTTGCAACAAATTCAATCCTTAATATATGAATGAAACTTATTTAATTCAACAAGTAATAAAGGCAATTAAAGGCTTATATCAGCATGATATTCTCGAAAAGAATGTTCAAATTTCAAAAACCCGAAAGGAATTTTCTGGAGATTACACTCTTGTTGTATTTCCATTATTATCAATTAGTAAGAAAAGTCCAGAATCGACAGCGAATGATATTGGTGAGTATTTAAAAAATAATTATTCTGCACTAGAATCATTTAATATTGTAAAAGGCTTTTTGAATTTATCACTTAAATCTGAATTTTGGATTGAAAAATTAAAATTATTTAATTCATTAAATGATAATTTAAGTTCGGCCAATAATAAAGTATTAATTGAATTTTCTTCTCCAAATACTAATAAACCTCTGCATTTAGGACATATTAGAAATAATTTGATTGGGCATTCAGTTTCAGAAATATTAAAAAAAGCTGGAAATGAAGTAGTTCGTGTTAACTTAATAAACGATAGAGGCATTCATATTTGTAAGTCGATGTTGGCATGGCAAAAATGGGGAAATGGAGAAACGCCTGCAAGTTCAAGCTTAAAAGGCGACCATTTAATTGGGAAATATTACGTTTTATTTGATGTTGAATTAAAAAATGAAATTGCCGATTTAGTTTCTAAAGGAAATTCTGATGAATTTGCAAAAAACAATACCTCATTGATGAAAGAAGCTCAAGAAATGCTTCAAAAATGGGAGAGGGGCGATATTGAAATTATTAGCCTTTGGAAAAAAATGAATTCATGGGTTTACGAAGGCTTCGAACAGACTTATAATGCTTTAGGAATATCATTTGATAAAATATATTATGAATCTGAAACATATTTACTCGGAAAAAATATTGTTGCTGAAGGTTTAAAAAAAGGAATAGTCGAAAAGAAAACAGATAATTCAATTTGGGTAAATCTAACAGATGATGGATTAGACGAAAAACTACTTTTACGTGCCGATGGAACATCGGTTTATATTACTCAGGATTTGGGCACTGCAATTATGAGATACAATGAATATAAACCCAATAAAATGATTTATGTCGTTGGAAATGAGCAAAATTATCATTTTCAGGTTTTAAAGCTAGTTTTAAAGAAACTTGGAAATGAATTTTCAGATTCTATTCAGCATTTATCGTATGGAATGGTCGAATTGCCCGATGGAAAAATGAAATCTCGTGAAGGAACTGTTGTTGATGCTGATAACTTAATTGATGAAATGATTGATACAGCACGACAGATTTCTGTAGAATTAGGCAAACTTGATGGCTTTTCAGATGATGAGAAAAATCAAATTTACAAAGCAATAGGCTTATCAGCTTTAAAATACTACATTTTAAAAGTTGACCCTAAGAAAAATATGACTTTCAATCCGAAAGAATCTATTGATTTTAATGGCAATACCGGTCCTTTCATTCAATATACTTATGTGAGGATTAACTCTATTTTAAGAAAAGCTAACGATTCAAATATTGAATATAAAAAAGTTGACAACAATTACGATTTAAATGAAAAGGAATTAGAATTAATAAAGTTATTAAATCAATATCAGTTAGTTATAAACGAAGCTGCATCAAGTTTAAGTCCTGCAATTATTGCAAATTATACTTATGAATTAGCTAAAGAATTCAATCAGTTTTATCACGATTTTTCGATTTTAAATGCAGAAAATGAAACAATAGTAAAATTCAGACTTTTACTAATATCTTTTTATAAAAATGTTTTAAAAGATGCAATGAGTTTGCTTGGAATTGAGATGCCTGAAAGGATGTAACTCTAAGAAAACAGTGTGTTTTTAGAAATCCCACATTTTAACCGAGCTTGCGAGCTCAACGAAGTTAAACTTCAAAAATCAAATAAATCTCAAATTACATTTCGACAAGCTCAATGTATCGCAATAGCGTAATATACAAACTGTTTTGAGGATTGGAATTTGTTTGACATTTGTTTTATCGCTCAAACAGCTTGCAAATTTATTTTGAAGTTATCACAAATTCTGTTCTACGATTCAAGGCACGGTGTGCATCGGAATCGTTTTTTGCAACTGGTTTTGTTTCGCCTAAACCTTTGTAGCTTATTCTCGAAGGATCAATATCCATTAAAACCAAATAATTGTAAACGGACTTTGCTCTTTCGGTAGATAATATCATATTTTGTGCATCATCGCCAACATCATCGGTATGTCCTTGAATTATAAACTTAATTGTCTGGTTTTCTTCCAAAAACTCTATAAAATTATCAAGCACAACAATACTTTCTGGTTTAAGGTTTGCAGAGTTAGTTTCAAAGTAAATGTTATTCAATTTAATCGTTGTACCAACTTCAATCTTTTTTACTTCAAAATTCAGTTTGGCTGGGATATCAATTCGCACTTCCATAGGCTTAATATCGGCAACAACATCAAGATGTGTCTGAGTTTTTGATACAATTGGTTTGATATACTGCGAAGCAAATGCATAACCGTCCTTTTTTACAGTAACAACAACATCTTCATCTTTTTTAACTGCAACAGCAAGAGCATATTCTCCTGTATTTTTATCGACTATTCCTTCGGTAACTTTTGCAGTTTTGATATTTTTTACAACAATTTTGGCATCGGTTAGGGCATCCCCTTTGTCGTTAACGAGTTGACCTTTCAGAAAAACTACATTTTCGGGACGAGCTTTTTCGTACAAATCAAATGAGTAAATGTCCCATCCTCCTTTTCCTGATAATTTATTCGACGAAAAGTAAGCCTCATGTCCATCGGTACTTACAACAAATCCCAAATCATCATCTTCTGTGTTTATAGGGAATCCAATATTTTCGGGCTCGCTCCACTTCCCAAAATCGTCCATTTTTGAAAAATAAATATCGTAACCACCAAGTCCAAAAAGACCATCAGAAGAGAAATACAAAGTTTGACTATCTGTATGAATATAAGGCGATTTATCATTTCCAGCTGAATTAATTACATTCCCAAGATTTTCAGCTTTCGCCCAATTTCCTAAGTTATCTTTTAAAGTTCGGTAAATATCAATACCTCCCAATCCTCCTTCTCTTGCACTTGCAAAATACAAAACTTTGCCATCGGGCGAAATCGACGGTTGCCCCTCCCATGTTGACGTTCCGTTAATATTTGTACCCATATTTATTGGAACAGTCCATTTGCCATCTTCATAATTTGATGAATATAAATCGCAGTTTTTGTATGGTTGACCTCCAACTCTAGTAAACTCACACATAGAGATGTACAGATTTTTATTGTCAATTGTTATAGTAACTCCTCCTTGGTCTTTCCCTGCATTAAAAGGCGAAGGCATTGCCATGCCATCATCAAAAATGGTTATTTCGGTTCCGGGCAGACTTAATAATTTGCTAAAAGAAAACTCATCAACATCGCAGGCTGCAATACTGTTCATATCTTGTTTCAAATACCTTCGTGTATAAAACGCCATTTCTCCATCAGGCGATATTAAAGGCAAAAACTCATCTTTACCTGACGAAACACCTTCCAACGTTTTTGGCTTAAAAGGAACAGGATGACTTAATAAAAATTTATATTTTTCGATGTTTTTAATGTATTCTTTTGACTCAGCAATTTCAACACTATTTTTATTGTTTCGGGCAACAAACTCTTTTAAATTAGTAAGTGCTAACTCATTTTTATGGTTTGTATAATAATATTTACCCAAATAATAATATGAAATATAGTCGTAAAATGCTGGACAATACTCAATAACTTTTCCATAATATTCGACTAGCTTATTTGTGGTTCTTTCAATTTTCCTTAGTTCATTAATATTTGCAGGAATTTTATCAAGTTTATCGAAACTAATTCCACCTAAAGTGAAATATGCATCAACAAATTCAGGTTCTACCTTTGTAGCCTCAATAAGTATCTGGATTGCCTCTTCCTCATTTGACTTTAATTTAGCAATTGCCTCATCGTATAATCGTAAAGCCTTTTTGTTTTTTATGGTTTTGCAATCGTCGCCACCATTAGTTGCAAATGAACTTACAGTAAGAATGGATAATATGTTTAATATTAAAATTAACTTTTTCAAATCACACCAACGATTATTGAAAACCAGTAAATATTATTAGCTAACTTTCTTAATTTAAATTACTTAATTTTCAAATTTTCAAATCTCCAAATAACTTAATTATTTAAACAATCCATTCAATTTTTTCTTTGCTTCTTCTTTAGCTTTGTCTTCGGCATCTTTTTTGGCTTTTGCAGCAGCTGCTTCTGCTTCTCGCTTCAATCTGTCGGCTTCGGCTTTTGCTTTTGCTTCGGCATCGGATTTCAACTTATTGGCTTTGGCTTCTGCATCTGCTTTTAGCTTATCGGCTTGTTCTTTTGCTTTACGCTCAAGTTCAGCTTTTTGCTTATCTAATTCAGCTTTAGCTTTGTCTTTTAAATCGTCAACTGCATTGCTTGCCTGATCTTTTAAATCGAGTTTAACGGTTGGATTGCTTGAAGTTCCGCCAATTAAAGCATTAATATCAATTACTTCTGAAGGGTTTATTGCTAATCCAGTTTTACTGCTTACCTGACCAAATAAATCATTAACTACTTCATTTGCAGCACCGCCAAGCTCACTTCTAGGGATTTTTAATTTTATTTTGAAATCAAGATTTTGATCTAAATCCATAAATCCACCAATATTTGCAACACTTTTTGAAAATTTAGTATCGAATGGTTCAACTGAAATTTTCCCGTCTTTAATGCTGAATTTCAAATTAATATCATTCAATGCCAGCTTTTTAAACTGATCTGCTTTTAATTGCTCGGCTAGTTTATCAAACATTTTTGAATTTGTAATTACTATACTTTTTGTAGCCAAAATTCCTTGACTTTGAAGCGAATTCATAACAGGCGACATTTCTTTATTGAGCAATGAACTTAAAGTAAACTCAGCAGAAAAAATTCCTGTACAATGCTCCCCAACTGGAGCTATCTTTTGTATAGTATTAAATGCTGCATAAGTTTTTTGAATATCAAAACCTGTCATTTTTATATTGAAATCAATATTTGGTTTACTAAGGTCTTTGGTGTCGTATTTTCCGCTCAAATTAATTTGACCATCGAGTAAATTCATGCTTAATCCTGATAAATCAACAACTCCATCTTTAATTAGAATTAAACCTGATGTATTGGTAATGTCAAGTTTATCGTAAAGGATTTTTGCAATTTTTGACTGCAATGTAAAGTCCAGATTTTTTGGAACTTCAATTACCGACATTGGAGTTACTTCGGCTGGAGTTGTTGGTGTAGCAGCAGTTTCATCGTCTGACATAAATTCGTTAAGGTCGAGATATGACGAATTGAAATTAAAATTCCCTTTAAGTAATTCATCTTTAAAGGTGTATGCAAGATAATTTTCGATTTTTCCTGTAAGTTCGATATTGCTTTTGCCAATTTCAGAACTAAAGGTTTGTAATTCCAAGTATTGTGGAGTAAAATTCAATAACGCATCAACAATTGTAACCCCGTAAGCCAAATCGTTGCTACTGTATTTAAAATTAGTAAGGTGCATGTTTCCAACCGCATTAAACTCTTCGTATTTTTCCTGCTCAATCGACGACATTTTTCCTTTAAGCGAAATATCGGCGGTTACTTGTCCGTCCATTGTCATACTATCAAGTGGAACAATGTCTTTTAAAGTTGCAAAGTCAATTTTTCCTGTAATTTTTCCGTTGATATCGGCATCGCTTACTGGAGTTTTAATCAACATGCTTATATCTATTGGATTCGATGCAAATTCGATATGAAACTTCTTAATATCCACAACTGTATGGTCGGTAACTCCATCAGGGTTATTAATGTCGATGTCGATATTTATATTGTCTGCTGATTTTGGAAGGTCGGGATATTTAAACATTGCATTTCCGATTTGCAATTTTACACCAAATGCAGGCAATGACGTTTCGTTGTAAATTCCTTTTGCAAAACCATTAAGTGCAAGCGTACCAGATGTTTTTACCGACTCAAAATCGGTCATGTAAACGGCAGGAACTAATGATAAAATATTTTTAAACTCCGTTTTTTTTGCATCGAATTTTAAATCCATGCTTATATCGTCGGTTGGCATTGATACAAAGCCATCTAAGCCAAGTTCAAGTTCGTTTAACTTAAAGCTATTGTTTGTGAATGTGTATTTCGAATCTTTCAAATTTGCTTCGAGGTCGGCAATAATTTCGATTTTTGTTTTGTTCAAATATTTTATACCGGTAAACACAACATCAATAGCATCCATTGTTGTAACTGTTTTAATATTAGTTACATCTTGCGTAAAATCACCACTAAGCGAAAAGTTGAAATTTTGAATTTTAGAATTCAAATCCATTGATTTATCGTTGTAAACAATATTTGCAGAAACTATTTCAAAAGTTTTTAACGACATTTTGAATTTTGTTGGCTCCGAAGATGCTGTACTTGTGTCGGCTGCCTCGTCTGATTCTTTTGCTATATCCCAGTTTGCTTTGCCATTGGCTAAAACTTTTGCATTGATATTTGGACTGATTAACGAAATACCATTGATTTTGATTTCATCGCCAAAAACACTCATAATATCGATGCTCAATTGAAGCGATTCGAGATTAATCAATGTGTCGTTAACAAAAGTATCGAGCCCAACGGTAGTAAGCTTGTTAAGCTCAAACCTTAAATCGGGAAACGAACTAAAAACTGTAAGGTCGTAAGATTGAAACTCAACTGTGGCATTAACATTATTATTAATTTGCTCAACAACAATATCTCTCACTTTGTCTTTAAAAATAAAAGGAACAGAGATTACAAAAGCAACTAATAAAATAATAACAACAAAAAACCAAACCAAAAATTTAACTATCTTTTTCATATTCAATATGTTTTAAAAATAATACTGAGCAATTTAATATATGTAAAAATATAAATTTAACTGACTTTGTGGTACAGTTATTAATAATTTGTTAGTAAGTTGATTGGGTTATTTAACTCTACTGTATAAATATGCTTGTTCATCTGAGGCTCTGCCTCAGATGATATTATCTTTACAGGTTGAACCTGTATTCATAATTTCGAAAGAAGTCAGTACCTCTGCCAGCAAGTATTTTTTTGTTTAAGGAGCTTGTGATAATGGTAGATTTGGAGAGGAGAGGAGAGAAAGAACAGTTGTCAGACTTGTTCATTTATTTATTTATTTATTTATTCCAATACTAATTTATTCGTTGTTTAATTTTCATTAATCTTGTAAAAAGCCTATTTATCTGGGAAGTATGCTTTTCAAATTTTAATGGTTGATTATTTATTATTGTTTGTAAATCTTTTTCAGTAAGATTTAAATAATTTAAAACATTTTGATAGTTTTCTGGTAAAGATGTAATGTCATCATTTGAATATAATTCTAATGCTTTTTCTCTTGAAATTTCGTCTCGTCTAATCATATTGCTATATTGACATAGCCTTCTCTCGTAACCATATATTTTATTTCTCACATAATTTGTTAGTGGTTCTGCAATGCAATCAAAATGTTTTGAATATTCTTTACTTTTATCTTCTTTCCAATCTAATTCCTTTGCAATAATTTCTCCCATTTCTTTGTCAGTTGGATTCTTGATATAAAACAATGGTTTAACTTCTTTAGCCATTTTTCCTAACTTTTTATTAATTGATAATAGAAAAAGATTGAGATTTGGATAAATTAAAAAATCATTTATTTCTTTTTTTGTCAAATCTGTATATTTTCTTAATATGTATTTAAATCTAACAATATCTTGTATATTATCTGGAACAAAAGAATCTTCTTCTAATGGAGATGTACCATAAAGAATAATTGGACAAGAATAATTTTTTGCTACCTTTATGATATTGGCCTTTGTCCCTATATCACAAGCACCACAAATGTCCCCTGAATATAAAAGTGTATTTCTATAAATCTTTTTTTGAACTTCTTTATCTGGTTTACAAAAAACATGTTTTACTTTTGTAATTTCAATGGCTCTTTGTATATTTTCTAATGCTATTGGACTAAATAATCCATTATCATATGTCATTGCTACTACATTTAGATTATAAACATTTACCGCTAAATGAAGGATATAAGTACTGTCCTTACCTCCGCTTAATGGGACTAACGCATCATATTTAGTTGCTTTATTTTTTGCGTTTTGCAATATATTTAAAAATTGATTTTCACCTATTGGTTTATATTTTTTTTGTACTACACACAAGGAACATGCTCCGTCCTCATTGAAAGAAATTCCTGGATATTTGTCATTTATAATACATTTACTACAAATTTTCATTTTATCAAGTTTTAAGTTTTTTTCAAAAAATTAGTATTGAGATTTTTATTGCAAATTTCATGGAACTGAATGGTAACTAGTTACTAAAAGTAACTGCCGATTTATTTTACTATTTTACAATCAATTGCTATTCGTTTTTAATTGAGTTTAAATGTTTACAAACGTTTACACTCATATTTTGCAAAACTAACAAAACTTTGTACCATAAAAATATAACAAAGTTTAAAACAAACAAAATTAATTCATTCTGTGTAAGTAAATTTAGGCAATACAATACTTATTAATTTTGTACCCTCAGTTTGTAAATAATTGCAAGCGTTTCACCGCTTTAATAAATGATATAATTTTTTGAAGTCTGGCATATATAAAGAGTTTTAACCCAATATATATAAGTTAGATATATAATATAATTAGTAAAATTTCAAATTGAACTTATCAAAATTTGAAAAAAAATGGCTCTTAAAGTTAATATGAAAGTTAGTTTTTTTATTGACGAATGTAGCGTATTACTTGACTAAAATTTCATTTAGACAATAATTACACTAATTTTCACTAATTGCACTCTGTCTCATATGATTAGATGAACCTGCAATTATAAAAATCAAACGAAGGCAGTGATTCAACCGAGCTGAAAAGTTTACAAATGTTAAGCTTTTCTAACAAATTCAGATTTTAATGCCATTGCACCAAAACCATCAATTTTACAATCAATATTATGGTCGCCTTCGACTAAACGAATGTTTCTAACTTTGGTGCCAGCTTTTATAGGTCCGGCGGCTCCTTTTACGGGTAAGTTTTTAATAACTATAACCGAATCGCCATCTTGC
>Ga0154347_1173_pt2 | contig 31446 bp, 17 predicted proteins | sample RifGroA2_FD_115875 | JGI IMG/M metagenome (GOLD analysis project Ga0154347, IMG submission 115875) | Bacteroidetes bacterium GWA2_31_9
CCATAGCATGAATACATCCGGCACCATCGTCGTTTGCTCCTTCTGTATTATCCCACGAATCAATATGGGCTCCAACTGTAATAATTTCATCAGGTTTTTCATTACCTTTCATTTCGCCTATTACGTTGAAAGATTTTTCTTCGCCATCAAATTCGCAATTCATTTCTATAAATATTTTTAATGAAGTATCTTTTTTATGCCATTTTGATAATACATCTGCATCGTTTGTGCTAATTGCAACTGCAGGAATTTTTTCGACATTTTCGTCGTATCTCATAATGCCAGTATGCGGAAAATCATTTTTAGAAAGAGATAACGACCTGATAACAACTGCTAAAGCTCCTAGTTTTGCTGCTTCTGAAGCCCCATGTACTCTAATTCCAGCAACTTTTCCGTAAGCAAAAAATGAATTTGTAACCGTGTTATCCATAATACAATTATAAAATATGATTTTGCCTTTCACATTTTTCTCGCCTAATGTTTTTAATTCGTCAATTGAACTCACTTCAACTACTTCAGCCAAAACACCTCCATCTTTTGTTCCTACTGAACCGCCTAATGCACAACAATTAGTTTTTAAATGACCAAATAGTGACGAAATATTACAAACTTCCGGATTGCCTCTTTTCCATCTTATAACTTTAGTTTCCTGAAGATAGACAGTATCATATTGCATATCTTTTAATTCCTGAAATGCCCATTCGATTGCTGATGCTGCTTGAGGTGTACCAGCTAACCTTGGTCCAATTTTTTTTGTTAAATATCTTAAATTTTCGTAACCTTTTTCGCTTTTTAATGCAGATTCGTATATTTTTCTAACCATTAAAGAATCATCGTTTTGAGCCGATACAAAAAAGTAATTTAAAATTAGTGCTATTATAAATATTGCTCTTACTTTTGTTTTCATATTTTTTTTTTAATGAACGAAGATATAGAAAATATTTCATTTACAATTAAGCAAGAAGCCTATAAACTTGGGTTTTATTTATGTGGAATTTGCAAAGCCGAAGAATTTGCTTTTGAAAAAAAGTATATGAATGATTGGTTAAAAAAAGACTCTCATGGATTGATGCATTATTTGGAAAAAAACTTTGAAAAACGTACAAACCCCTCATTATTATTAGAAAATGCAAAATCAATAATTGTTGTTGCACTGAATTATAATACAATCAATAAACAGCCTGAAGATTCTCCAAAATTTTCAAAATATGTTTATGGAAACGATTATCATACAGTAATTAAAAGCAAGTTGTATAATTTATGTGAAACGATTAAAAAAAATAATCCAGATTCCGAAAACAAAATCTGTGTTGATACGGTTCCTATCTTGGAAAAAACTGCTGCACAAAGAGCTGGATTAGGTTGGATTGGAAAACACACTTGCTTAATAAATAAAAAACTTGGCTCATTCTTTTTTCTTGGCGAAATAGTTACTACGCTAGAACTCAAATACGATAAGCCAATTAACGATTATTGCGGAACTTGTAATAAATGTATTGAAAGCTGTCCAACAGGAGCAATAAAATCTCAATATCAATTAGATGCACGTAAATGTATATCATATAATACAATCGAAAACAGAGGCGAAATTCCTGAAAGCGTATTTACAAATTTAAATGGCTGGGCATTTGGTTGCGACATTTGCCAAAATGTTTGTCCTTGGAATAAAAAAACAATTGAAAACACTGAACCAGAGTTTGATATAAAATCTGAAATGTTAAATTTCAATCGAGAACAGTGGAATTTAATATCAGAAATTGAGTTTAAACGAATTTTTAAAACCTCAGCTGTTAATCGAATAAAATTTAATCAATGGAAAAGGAATATTGAAAGCTTGTAAAGTCGTTTTTTTGTAACTTCTCAATAACAACTTGGAAAAAGTCATTTTGAACAATCGAATAATAGAACAACGAATGAAGAATAACGAAGTAAAACCCACGATACGACAGTGTTTTCTTTAATTCACCCCGTTGGATATTATCTTTTATTGCACATCCATTGTTCAACATAAGCTATCCAATGGGGTAAAAAATTCGTTTTTCAAATGTTCAAATGTTCTATTGTTCAAAAAATAAAACTAACTATTGAGAACTTACGTTTTTTTTATGTTTATATTTTTTATTAGACGCTGATTTACCCTGTTAGATAATCTCTTCATTTTTTATTCGTTCTTGTAATCATAGCTATCAAACAGGGTGAACACAGATTATTATGATTTCTTTGCCACTACTTGTTCCGATTTTTCAACGGAAAATTTGATTATTAAGTTAACTCCAATGCGATTTATCGGAAGACGCAAAGTTCTATTTTAAAAAACACATTTTTTCTTGGCTTAAAAAAAGGAATTAGCCGATTAAACGTTAAAGTTATCCCTTTTATTAAACTGTTACTCTAATATTTAATTCCTTTAATTGCTCAGATGAAATCAACGAAGGAGAATCTATCATTACATCACGTCCTGAATTATTTTTTGGAAATGCAATATAATCTCTGATTGATTCGGAACCTCCAAACAACGAACAAAGTCTGTCGAATCCAAATGCTATTCCGCCATGAGGTGGAGCACCAAACTTAAAGGCATTTAACAAAAATCCAAACTGATATTCAGCTTGTTCTTTTGTGAAGCCTAATGCTTTAAACATTTTTTGTTGTAGTTCATTATCAAAAATTCTTATCGAACCACCACCAACTTCAACCCCATTAATAACCATATCGTAAGCATTAGCCATTACTTCTGCCGGATTGGTTTCAAGCATATTAATATGCTCTAGCTTTGGCGATGTAAATGGATGATGTTTAGCATAATATCTACCATCTTCTTCGTTGTATTCAAATAATGGAAAATCGACCACCCAAAGTGGTGCAAAAACGTCAGGATTTCTTAATCCAAGCTTATTTCCCATTTCAAGGCGAAGTTCAGAAAGTGCTTTTTGAGTTTTTTCTTCTTTTCCGGCAAGAATTAGCATTAAATCACCTGGTTTAGCTCCAAATTTTTCTGCCCATTTTTGTAATTCTTCAGCATTAAAAAACTTATCAACTGAAGACTTTAAAGTGCCATCAGCTGAGTATCTTGCATAAATCAATCCTGTGGCTCCAATTTGTGGTTTTTTTACAAATTCGGTAAGTTCATCAAGTTGTTTTCGAGTATATTCACTGCAATTTTCGGCACAAATTCCGGCAACATATTCAGCATCATCAAAAACTTTAAATCCTTTTCCTTTAACTGTTTCGTTAAGTTCAACAAACTTCATCCCGAAGCGAATATCTGGTTTATCGCAACCATAATATTTCATGGCATCGGAATAAGTCATTTTAGGAAGTTCGCAAATTTCAACATTCTTAACTTTTTTAAACAGATGCTTAATTAAGCCTTCAAATGTGTTCAAAATATCATCTTGATGAACGAAAGACATTTCGCAGTCAATCTGTGTAAATTCGGGCTGACGATCGGCTCTTAAATCCTCGTCACGGAAGCATTTTACAATTTGATAATATTTATCGAATCCTGCCACCATCAACAATTGCTTAAATGTTTGTGGAGATTGTGGTAGTGCATAAAATTCTCCTTGATTCATTCTCGATGGAACAACAAAATCTCTTGCTCCTTCGGGAGTCGATTTAATCAGTACAGGAGTTTCAATATCAATAAAGCCTTCATTATTAAGATAATTTCTGGTTTCAATCGACATTTTATGACGTAGCATTATGTTTTGCTTAACCTCATTTCTTCTTAAATCAAGATAACGATATTGCATGCGTAATTCGTCGCCACCATCAGTATAGTCTTCGATTGTAAATGGTGGTGTTTGCGAAATATTCAAAACTTTAATCTCAGAAACTTTAATTTCTATATCACCAGTCGAAATTTTTGGATTTTTAGATAATCTTTCAATTACTTCACCATTAACTTGAATTACATATTCTCGTCCAATTTTTTTTACTACAGAAAGTACATCTTCGCTGGTTTTGCCTTCTTCAAACATTAATTGTGTAATTCCGTATCGGTCGCGAAGATCAATCCAAATCATTCCTCCTTTATCCCGAATTCTTTGAACCCAACCACTTAATACAACTTGTTGATTTACATTACAAATGTTTAGTTCTCCACAATTATGCGTTCTGTACATATTATTAATTTAGAATTTATAAATTTTGAATTTCCTCATTTATTATAAGAAATTTTTTGTAAAAATAATAAAGGGTTTATTTATAACGAATTTTGAATTGAAAAAAGCACTAATCTTTATGAATAAAGTTTTTAATGCATTATTGTCCTATTAAAAAAATATTTCGTGCCGATGGCACTATTGTTAAAATGGGAACTATCTTTCTACCAATATTTTGTCCCGATGGGACAGTTTCGCTAGGGGCAAAGCTCCTATGAGCTTTGAGCCAGGCTGTGCAATGGCAATATTGGTAGAAGAAAAAGTAAGCCATCATTATTTTAGTGCCTTTAGGTACGTAATAAAATCAATTGTTTATATATTTCATTTTTATTTTTATCGAACAACAGTGTTTTTAATGCTTAAAATCTATCATTATTCTTTAGAAAAGTTCATTACAAATAATAATTTTACAATTTCAAAGTTATACCAACAAATTTAAATAATAGAATTGAAAAATAAATCAAAATCAATGAATACACATCTTCTAAAGCTCTTTATAATTCTATTTGTAAATATTAATTGCTCTTTTTCACAGATTGCTGTTGGACAATGGCGAGAGCACATGCCTTATACAAACACCAACAAAGTTGCTGATGGTAATAATATGATTTATTGTTCTACTGATAATGGAATTTTTTATTATAATAAATCTGATAATACAATAAATAAACTTACTAAAGTTCAGGGACTTTCAGACATTGGAATTTCGACTATTGGATTCAGTCAAAACACTAGTACTTTATTTGTTGGATACTCTAATGGAAATATTGATTTAGTAAAAAACAATTCAATTTATAATATTTCTGATATAAAAAGACGACTTATTTCTGGAGATAAAAACATTAATAATGTGTATTTTTTAAATAATTATGCATATGTTTCAACCGCTTTTGGCATTGTTGTTCTTGACATTCCGAATAAAGAAATCAAGGAAACATATTTTATAGGCGATTATGGTACGACATTAAATATCAATGATATTACTTCCGATTTGAATTATATTTATGCTGCAACTGATAAAGGAATTTATAAAGGAGAGTACTCAAGTAATTTGAATTTATCTGATTATAACAACTGGTATAAAATGACTTATATTCCAAATTCAGATTCAGTTTTTAATTCAATTGTTTCTTTTAATAATAAGTTATATGCTTGTTACGATAATAAAAATCATAACAAAGATACAATTTATGTAATTGATGGTTATAATTGGGCATATTTCGATTCCTTAAAACATACCGTAAATTCAATATCTGCAAATTCAAAAAATTTAATAATATGTAATACTAACTATATTCAAATGTTTGATAATAACCTGAATAATACAGGTGAAGTTTGGAATTATAATTTAAACCCCCTTCAAGTAAAATATGCAATAATTGATAATAATAATCAACTTTGGATAGCAGACAGGAATAATGGTTTAGTTATGAAAAACGAAAGTGTTTTTGAAAAATTTATTCCAAACGGACCATTAAATGCAAAGGTATCATCAATATCTGTTCAAGGAAATAATCTTTGGGCAGCAACTGGCGGTAAAGATGGTTCATGGTCAAATTTATGGAACAGACCCGAAATTCATACATTTGTTGGTGAATCATGGACAACATTAAACTCTTCAAACACAAATGAGATGAGTGGTTACAACGATATTCTTAAAGTAATTGTTAATCCTTCAAATCCATCTCAAACATTCGCAGCAAGTTGGGGAGGAGGCTTAATCGAATTTAATAATTTTGATGTTGTTGCTCATTACAATGAAACAAACAGTACTCTCCAAGACTTAGATGTGTGGGCAAAACATGTTCGTACATACGGATTGGCTTTTGATGAAAACAATAATTTATGGATAACAAATAGTCAAGTTACAAATGCCATTTCTGTTAAAACTTTTGACAATAAATGGTATGGTTTTGAATATTATAGCGAAATTAATACTGCCTCAATTGGAGATATTATAGTTACAAAAAACAATCATAAATGGGCTATTCTTCCTCGTGGCGTTGGACTTTTTGCTTTTAATGAAAAAGGAACATTTGAAAACGCATCAGATGACGATACTAAAAAATTTCAAATCCTAGATGAAAATAAGCAAATAATAACAAATGATATTTTTTCAATAGCAGAAGACAAAGAAGGACAAATTTGGGTTGGAACAAATAAAGGTATTGTTGTGTATTATAATCCTGAAAATGTATTTTCAAGTCAAAATTTTTATGCACAGCGAATAATTTTACCAAGTGCTATTGAAGGGCAAGCAAGTTATTTGCTAGAAAACGAGGCTGTTACAGCAATAGTTGTTAATGGAGCTAATCAGAAATGGATTGGGACTGAAACTTCCGGAGCTTTTTTACTCTCGGCTGATGGCACAGAAGAACTTCATCATTTTACAGCAGATAACAGTCCATTGTTATCAGATAATATTACAACAATTGCAATTGATGGAATTTCAGGTGAAGTTTATTTTGGAACAGATAAGGGAATAATATCTTTTAGAGGAACTGCTACCGATGGTTCTGAAAATAACGAACAAGTTTATGTTTTTCCTAATCCGGTTCGCGAAAATTATACAGGAATTATTACTATTACAGGTCTTGTTACCGACTCAAATGTAAAAATTACCGACATTAGTGGAAGTCTTGTTTATGAAACAACTTCTGAAGGTGGACAAGCAACATGGAATGGGAAAAATTTTGAAGGGCGAAAAGTAAACACCGGAATTTATTTAGTATTCTCATCAAATAAAGACGGAACAAAAAAGAATATAAGCAAGATATTGTTTATTAACTGATTTTTCAGATGCTTGAGAAAACACTCGGGATTGTTATTCAAAACATTAAGTATAACGACTGTAGCCGTATAATTCATGTATTTACCAGTAAATTTGGGCGTGTTTCTTTTTTAGTAAATATCTCCAACAAAAAGAAATCAAATTTTAAACCAGCAATTTTTCAAAATTTCTCAATTCTTGAAATTGATTTTATTCGTAAGCCAAAAAATTCAATACAAAGAATTAAAGAAGCTAAACTTCATTATAATTACTCTACTATTAATTTTGATATAGTAAAGACAACTATTTCTATTTTTTTAACTGAAATTTTGTATAAAACATTGAAGGAGGAAACTGAAAATCAGGAGCTTTTTAATTTTGTTAAAGACTCTGTTATTGCTTTAGATAATTTAGAATCAAATGTATCATGGTTTCATGTTATTTTTTTAATAAAACTATCTCAAATGCTTGGTTTTGAGCCACTGAACAATTATTCTGATACAAATAATATCTTCGATTTTCAGGAAGGACTTTTCGTTGCACAAAAACCTATTCATGATAACATTTTCAACAAAACAATATCAAAAGTTTTTCAGCAAATTATAAAAGTTGAATATAGTCAATTGCATGAATTTAAGTTTGATAATAATTTCAAAAACGCTATTTTAAATGGTTTGATTAAGTATTATCAAATACATAATGAATCTATAAAACAGATTACATCATCCGATATTTTAAAAGAAGTTTTTAAATAAAAAAAGCCGGAATTTCCGGCTTTTTTTATAAAGTACTATCAACTTATTGTTTTATTATTCTAACCGATGAAGAGTTATTATCAGTTGAAATTATATTTAACATATAAATTCCTTTTTCTAAAGAACTTAAATCTAATTCAATTGTTTTAGCAATAGAAGGATTAACCTCCATAACTTTGCTTCCTAATATATTAAACAATGTAATTGTTTGAATACCAGAAGTGTTTTCGATTGTTATTTTGTTGATTACTGGATTTGGATAAACTTGCAAATCGCTTTTATTATTCAAATGGTCAATTCCGTCAACGAAAACAATATCATTAGCACTACGAGGATAAATGCTATATACACTATATGAATACATTTGAACTCCAGTAACTTGATAATATTTACCAACGTCAACTAAATCTGCATCAGGGAAAATAACATCTTCAACAAGTATAGAATCTGTACCATTATACAATGACCAATCTCCGTACTTTGGAGCTCTGTAGCAACGTGCAGCAAAAACTGTAACTAATACACCTTCATAGTTTTCGGTATTTGCATCTGCTATTGTAAGGTAAACTGGTGCAATATTTTTAAAGCCATCAATATATTTTGAACTAGTTACATTTTTCAAAACAGTATAGCTATAATTTTCACCAACTAAACCTGTAACAAATATGCTATCTCCAATTGCAAAGCCTGCATTATCCTGAATTACATTAATTCCATTCCAAGCACCATTTGCATCCTGAACATAATAGTCCAAATTATCATGAACAGCAGTAACGATACCTGTGATAGTAACTGTTTGATTATTTTTTGGAGAGATTGCAGGAGTTGCTGTAGTATATTGAATATCGTAAATTGGAGTTATTGTCTGACTATTAACTGTAACTGTCCATGTTTTTGTTGTTCCGTCTTGAGCAGTTACTATATAAGAAACTGGTGAAGAAAAATTACCTACAGTTCCGCTTGTTGGATTTATAGTAGAAAAAACAGATGTAGTAATAGTTGGAGTTAAACTTGCTCTGTCAACATCTGGGAAAACGTCTATGTTAACCGTACCAGCAACAGAGTTAATTACTGCATCGCCAGCTTGCTTGTCAGTAGGAAAACTAAATGTTAATATTTCTGCTTGATTGCTTTGAGTATTGGTTGCAACAGTTACAGTTACTGTCCAAGTTTTAGTTGTAGAACCATCTTGAGCAGTTACTGAATATGTAACTGGACTTGTGAAGTTCTGAGCTATGCCACTATTGGGATTTATAGTTGCACCAGAAGATACGGCAATTGTAGGAATTAAACTTGCTCTATCTGTTCCTGTGAAAACTTCAACTGTAATAGTGTTGTTTGATGAATTAATTGTAGCAGTACCAGTTTGTTCAGCCAAAGAGAATGAAACTATATTTGCTTCAGTATTTGCTACAGAAACACTAACGTCACTTACACTTCTAGGTAAAATCTTAAATAGACTATACGCATAATGTCCAACACCTGTAATATCATAATATGAATTTAAAGTTGGAACAAACTTATATATATCATCATCAACATTTAAATTTCCAGTACCATCATTAACTGTAAAATCATTATAAGTAGAAGGATTTGTTGTACATTTTGCAAACTTTACCTTAATTAAAACACCTTCGTATGCTTCGGTAGCAGCCTCACTTGTTGATAATAATGTTGCATTTGGAAGTGGATTCCCTGAAGAATTAATCACAAAGCTTGAAACAGGATCTAATTCTGTAAGACTATTAAATTCTTTCACAGTAGCTGTAATCGTAACATCATCACCAACAGTTGGATTATTTGTACTATTATAAACATAAACGCCATTATATGCTCCATCAGCATCTTGAACGAAAAAGCCTTTGTAAGTTCCTCCTTCATAATTATAATGTTTTGCTGTTACAATTCCTCTTACAGTTACTACTTGACCATTTAACGGGGAGTCTCCTGTCTGATTAGTTGAATATTGAATATCGTAAATTGGCTTTGGAAGTAATATTTGATTAGAAAGTGTAATATCAATTGTCCCAAAAACACCAGAAACATCATTTGCAGTAGCTTTTACTGTAACAACACCATTAGAAACAGCTGTTAATAGCCCTGCAGAATTTATTGTTGCAGAACCTGTACCATTAACAACAGACCATACAAAAGTTGAATCAGTTGCATTGTTAGGGTTTACTGTTGCTATCATTTGTAAGGTGCCATGATATGTTGAAATTGTTGTAGAGTCATTCAACCCAGCTACTGTTATACTAGAAACTAATACGGCTGGATTTTGATTATTTAATGTTAAATTAAATTCTCCAAAAACTCCACTTCCATCGTTTGCAGTTGCTCTTACAGTTACAGTTCCTGTTAAAACTGCTGTTACTAAACCTGATGTACTTATTGTTGCATGACCTGTTCCATCAATTACAGACCAAGTAATTGTAGAATTTGTTGCATCAACAGGAAGAACTGTTGCAGACATTTGTAAAGTGCCACCAGCAGTAGAGATTGTTGTTGAATCATTAGCACTTGTTACAGTAATACTAGTAACAGGATTTGCAGCAACTCCTGTTGGAGTGACATCAGCCCAATTTGTACCTATTCTAATTTCATCCATCTCAATAGAAGGAGTTTCTGTTCCACTGTCTTGACGAATCAAAAGTCTAGTCACTTTTGTTAAATCATTACCCCCAGTATTTGTTGCTGTTAATGTAACTGCTGGTTCAGATGCACCAAGAGTAGGATTAACCCACAATTTAACAATATCATTTCCAGTTCCTGAAACAATTTCGTATGCAGTCACAATTAATAAGGTACTGTTAATATTATACGCTTGAGCAGACCAAACAATTGAAGTTGTGGCTGTTCTTGGGCTTAATCCAATATTATAGCCAACTCCATTCATTCTTATCCAAACATTTGCTCCAAAATTAGTTGCACTATCAGTAAATCCAGTAAAATAACCACCATTTGTTGCATCTAATGACCCTAATGCAGTAATATTCATCAAAAATGAACAATATACTGTACCAGAAGCTTGAGCTGTAAATAGTTTTGCAGCATCAATACCAGAACCATCAAAAACAACCTTGTTTCCAGTAGATGCTGGCAAACCAGAATAAGTTAAGCTTCCACTAGAAATTAACAAATCATCCCCAGTATTCATAGCAACCCAACCTGTTTGGGTTTGTAATGTTCCTCCTGAAGTATAATCCATTGCTTCATAATGAGGTAGTGTCGCTTGCCCAAAAGTAATGTTTACTAAAAGTAAACTAATAAAAATCGAAAGTAAAAATTTTCTCATATTGATATAATTAAGTTAATAAAAAGTCGAACTTCAAAGATAAGGAAAATTTATTGTATCGAATATTTAGTAATATTTTTTTGACTAAAATAACTCGCATTTAGTTACCGATGTTAAGTAGTGTGAGTTATAAGGCGTTAACATTCATGTGTTTGAGGCTGGTTACGCAGTTTTTTTACCGCTAAGTCGCAGGGACGCAAAGTAAAAAGTTTGAGGTTTGAAGTTTAACTTCGTTGAGCTCGCAAGCTCGGTTGATGTTGCTACGCAGTTTCATTTACCACTAAGGCACTAAGAACACAAAGGGTCACTAAGGTTTATAAATAGTGTCAATAAGAAAACACAGTGTTTCTTTAGAAAACTTCAAAAATGAGGCTTTCTCAGTTTTGAAAATAAGGCGTTTATACCATTTTAATTTACAAAATAGATCAATTAATATTTGGTATGATGCCGATACTATCCCGATTTTATCGGTACAGACTATGAAAATAGTACAATGAAATTGGACAATATTGTCGAAACAACTGTTTTCAAAACACGACATACTGCTGTTAGCAGTATGGGCGAGCTGGTGAGGCGTTTAACGAAATTATTGTAGTTTTCTAAGAGACACTACTTACTTTATACTTGTCAATAGATGCCAAAATGTATTAACTTTGTAGAAAAAAAATATGTCAGTATTAATGGAATTTGCTATGTTCCCAACCGACAAGGGAGATAGTGTAAGCGAATATGTCAGCAAAGTAATTAAAATGATTTCGGAAAGTGGTTGCGATTATAAATTAACTGCAATGGGAACTATTATTGAAACCGAAACTTTCGACGAAGCATTAGATTTGTTGCGAAAATCGCATTCGATACTTGAACCAATTTCAAACAGAATTTATTCAAATGTAAAATTCGATATTCAGAAAAAGAAAAAAGACAGAATTACTAGCAAAATAAAATCTGTAGTTGATAAAATTGGAAATGTAAATACATAACAGAAGTGCTTAAAGTTAATTGTTGTAATTTTATAAAATGAATTTTAAACTTTACTTTTTAACTTATTCCTTACTACTTATCCCTTTTCTCCAAAATGCTCAATGTTATACAAAAATAACTGCATTTGGCGATAACGAGAAGCTATCGTACCATGTTTCGTATAATTTAGGATTTCTGTGGTTTAATGCCGGTGAAGTTTATTTCAAAACCGATTCGATTACGAAAAACAATCGAAAATTAATTCATTTCGAAAGTGTAGGAACAACTTATCCCGATTACGATTGGATTTTTAAAGTCCGTGATAAATACCAATCGTTTGTAGATAAGGAAACTTACAAACCTATATTGTTTGAAAGAACTGTAAACGAGGGAAGTACATATACTTACAACAAATACATTTACGACAATAAAAACAAAAAAATCAACTTTAGCTATGAAGATAAAAAAACAAAAAAATATTCAGATACAGTAGATTATCCCGATTGTAGTTACGACCCTATTGCATTATTGTACTATTGTCGAAATATTGATTTTTCTAAAGCAAAAGAGAACGAAAAAATTCCGCTTTCACTGTTTATTGACACTGTAAAATACGATGTTTACATACGTTATATTGGAAAAGAAACTATTAAAACCAGAACCAACGAAACATATAAATGTATTAAATTTAAACCAATGCTTGTTGATGGTTCAATTTTTAAAGGAGGCGAAGAAATGACAGTTTGGGTTACCGATGATGAAAATAAAATACCAATTTATGTAGAAGCAAAAATTTTGGTTGGAGCAATAAAAGTTTATTTGTATAAGTCAACGGGACTTATACACCCATTGAAAGCATTGGTGGAGGAGGATTCTGGAGAATAATAATTTGTTATCTTACAATAGAAATATGCCCTTTATAAATATTAGAGCCATTTCCTAAATCAATAATATAATAATAGCTTGCAGCAGGTAAATCTTTTCCATTATATTTGCCATCCCAGTAGTTTTTTTCGTTGTCGTATTTGGTCGTTTCGAAAACAATTATTCCATTTCGATTAAATATTTGAACTAAATTTGTTGAAAATAATTCAATGTTGTCAATTATCCATTTATCATTAACCCCATCACCATTTGGTGTAAAAGTGTTATAAGGATGCAAAATAAAATCTTTTATAATAACTACTATTGTTTTACTATTTGTACAACCATTTGAGTCAAAAACTGTGACAGAATAAGTTCCTGATGATGTTACTTCAATTCTTTGAGTTGTATCAGAAGTTGACCATATAAAACTTGAATAATGCCCAGCATTAAGTATTACAGAAGAATTATTATTAGTATTTATTGTATCAGAAGGGAACTTAATAATTGGATTATCACTAACAGTTACTTCAACACTATCAATTGCTGGGATAGGGCAATTATTAGTAACAGTAACAGAATAATTTCCAGAAGAATTTACAAAAATTGATGAAGTTGAATCATTTGTATTCCATAAATAATGATTGTTTATTCCATATCCGGCATTTAGAGTTATTCCCAAGCCATCACAAATTGTATTAGTATTTCCAAGGTCAACAGTTGGTTTCTGGTTTACATTAATTGTTATTTGAGCAGTGTCAATACAACCTGTTTGATTATTTGTCCCTATTACAGAAAAAGTAGTATTTACTTTTGGTGATTTAGTAATAATTACAGTATTTTCTCCGGAAGACCAAGAGTATGTATCTGCACCAAAAGCCATTATTGCTACAGAATCTCCACTACAAATTGTATTTTCTGATGCAAGAATAGTTACGTTTGGAGATGTTACTCCGGGAATTGTAATTGATGTGCTTGCTGAACAAAATGAGTCTGAAGCGGTAACGCTATAAGTGCCGGCATTTAAAGAATTAGCAGTACTAGAAGTTTGAGAATTAGCATTAATACTCCACAAGTAAGTATATGTGTTTCCAGTTCCTCCGCTTGCTGAAACCGTTGCTGAACCGGTATTGTCGCCAATACAACCAGCTGGTTGAATATTTAAAGTATTTATGATAATAGTAGAAGGTTCTGTAATAGTTACACTTGTATTAGCCTGACATGAATTATTATCTGTTACTGTTACAAAGTAAATCCCTGACATTAAGCCTGTTGCTATTGTTGATGATTGTGCATTCGACCAATTGTATGAATATGGTGACGTACCACTTGTTGCACTTACGGTTGCTGAACCGTTGCTCATTCCATTACAAGTAATATTGGTTTGTCCACTTATTGAGGCTGATAATGCAGAAGGTTCATCAATAACTATTTGCTTTACTATAGTATTAGAGTTTGCATCTGTTACCGTTACTGAATATGTACCAGCACATAAATTATTAATTGTAGCAGTAGATTTACCATTGCTCCATAAATATGTATATGGACTTGTTCCACTGTTGACTGTAATATTAGCAGTTCCATTACAAAAACTGTTGCATGAGGCATTTGAAGAAGCAATTTCGATTGATAAAGAGTCAGGAGGAACTACAATTAGAAGTATTGGAAGGAATTCAGGAAATTTATGAGTCTGAACCATATTCGTTGTAAATATAAACTCTGATGGACTAAAACTGCAATTAATGCCCTGATTATCTGGATTGTTTACAACGCCAACAATGTTATTATTTGAATTCGATGAGTTTTTATATAAATAATAAATTCTATCGTCAGGTCCAAGTTTTAAACCACAGCCCATATTACTTGTGCTACTTGAAACGGTATTTATTAAAACTGGATTATTGTTCGGATTATTAAGGTCATATTGATATAATCTTCCTCCTGATGCAGGAGTTATATTTCTATATTTTGACATATATAACTTTGTTCCATCAGGAGACCACTCACAATCATAGAATCCAGTCCAAAAGTTAGTTTGAGTTCCCATTGGAGTCCCTGTTATTTTCAAAGAATTTGATAATAATCCAGAAATATAATCAAAACTGCATGTTACACATGGCTGATTTTCATACATATTCATAATTGCAATTTTACCAGCGGTATAAGAATGTCTAATAGAGCGAGCATCTCCAATTGAAAATCCAGTATTAAATGTTTGAAACAAATTTATTCCTGAATTATCTATTTTAAAAACTTTTATTTGATCAGAATTATTTATAGGTAATATCATCCAATATACATTATTAACACCTGCAACAATGCAAAATCCTTCAGATGAATTTGAAGTTAATAGAATGTTTTTTTGACCCGGGGCAACATCTCCTAAATGAATCTGAGCAGTTCCATTTCCTATTAGGCTTGTATCAACTATACTATAATAAATTGAGCCAGAGTTTGGAGCAGCAGCTGTATTTGAAAATATATAATATTGACTTACATTTGATGGAACGGGACAAGGTAGGCTTGTGAACGCACAATTATTATTATTATTTAAATTCCCTCCATTTGGCATTTGTTGGTGCAAACGATCATATATTGTTGAGTTACTGCAATAAAAAAAGACCTCTCCAGTTTGATGATTTGCTACTACACTACTACCTTCGTAAGTTAAATTTGCATGCTCATAAGTTATATCTATTTGATTTGTATTATCATTAAAAAATAATCCAGCACTCGTTTCGCTAAAATACCAAGTTCTACTATGCTTTGAAGTAATAAATGTCTGTGAAAGAATAACACTTGATAGAATTACAAGAGTAAAAAGAATAGCTACTTTTTTCATTAGACAAAAATAATAATCAAAAATAACGTATTTGCTTAAATAAACAAATTAAATATTGCAAAAAAAGCCTTGTTTAAGTATAAAATAAATTTGCGATTAAGGAAGACGAAAATAAATGAATTAAAAAAGAAAATCAATATTTAAATATTTTAAGCAATATCTTTTCATTTAATTCATTCAGAGATTCAATTTTAAAGGTTGCCTCAAATTCATTAGGTTTTATAAGTTCTTTGTAGTTTCCTTTCAGAACTCTTACAGTTCTATATCCTAACGGTTTAATACCTATAAAGTCTTTTGAAACATTATCTCCTACATACAATACATTGTTTGGACTTGTTTGTTCTAAAACACATATTTTATTAAAACAAAAAGGTGATGGTTTTGCATTTTTAATTCCATACCTATGAGTAATAAAAACTTGTTTTACCCTATCTTTTAGTCCTAATGCTTCGATTTTTTTATTTTGAACTAACTTATTGCCATCGGTAACAATATATAATGGATAGTTTTTGAAACGATTCAAACAATCGTCGGCATCTTTATCAAGTGAAATGTCAGGAAAATGTTGTCGGTAAACTTGTAAACAATTTTTCACATTGGCTTTTGAATATATTGAAAATGAGGCTAAAGCATTATCAAATATTTTTCCTCGCCCTTTTTTTAATTCGTCCAATAAGGTTTTGTAAAATAATTCCTGATTTATACCAAATTTATTACTTATAAAAAAACTAACTTGTTTAAACCCACTTTTAACATAAGTTAATTCTTCATACAAAGTATCATCAAGGTCAAAAACAATTACCATTATATTATTATATCTTCTGGAAATCTGATTTGTTTAATACTTTTTGAATTTTTAATAAATGGATAGTGTTTAATCTCATTTTCCATTGATTCTAAAATAAACCAATAAAATGAATCTAATCCACATGCAATACTTAATGTTGACGCTCCACCAAACCGACTGTTTATTTCAATAATATTAAACCTCCCTAATTTATCAATAATAACTTGCATTACTACATGACCATAAAAGCCTTTAATTTCTAAAATATTTTTGCAAAGCTTTTCTAATTCAGCGTTTTCTATAGTTGTTGTAATTTGGGATTCGCCATTTATAATTAAATCTCGTTTTCTAATAATAATTCCTTTTACCGCTCCTATTTTATCTATATAGGCATCTATACTAAGTTCTTCGCCATCAATAAATGGCTGAAAAATAGGATTTAACAATGATTTTGCTTGTTTTTCAGCTTCTTGCTTTGAGATATTAATGCCAATTTTAATGCTTCCAGCACCATAACGCTCTTTTAAAACAAAACTTTCAATATTCAGATTTGAATTTTCTGATGTTTGAATTGCTGGAAATCTTAATGAATCCAGTTTTTTGTAAAATTCCAATTTATCTATACAATAATTTACTGTTTCAAGATTACTTACCATAACATTTATTCCAACTGAACTAAATCTGCTTTTTTCTTTAGCCCAAAACTGTAATTCCCCATCACGAGTAGGAATAATTGCTTTTATTTTGTTTTTCAAACAATAATCTGCAACTATTTCAAAACTAATAATTGAAGAATTTGGCATTTCCCAAAACTCATCTACGAAATACCGACCAATACATTCGGGATTTACATCAGCACCGTATAGTTTTACAGAAGTTCCTGTTTTTTTACAAGCATTTCTAACAGCTTTTAATAATGGAATTTTTTTAGAAATGCTTGTTACTAATACATTAAAATCGTTTTCTTTTTCAAAATCTTTCAGATGAAGTTTTTCGTATTCAATAATTTCAGGGATTGTATCTTCTAATTGCTTTTTAGGAGTCCAGCCTGTAAGACTTTTTAATTTTGTAATATTTGCTTGCGAAGCCTCATAAGGTATATCAGAATCTTCTTCAAATACTTTCATAGAAGGAAAATAAATTTTTAAAATATCAATTACTTCCGATACTCTTCTCGCATTTCCAGTTCCAAGATTTATTGTGCCTGAAATATTTGGGTTCTCTATTAATTTAATAATCCCATTTGCCGTTTCTTCTGAATAAATGTAATCAAATATACCTTCTTTTCTGAAAACTTTTATAGGCTCATTATTTAGTAACATCCTAATCCAGCGGGAAATAATACATCTTGACCCTTTTCCATAGCCACGATATATTCTGGCATTAATAAAACTAATTTTATCAGATTTAAAACCTTCTAAAAATCGCAACTCAATTTCGTGAGCTAGCTTTGCCATTCCTGTAAGATTTCTTGGATATATTGGGTCTGATTCTGTTAAACTGTAAGGTTTTTCTTGTGGAGTGTTAAAACTATATAATTCAGGTTCATATATCAAATAACTTGATGCAAAAAACACTTGTTTTAACGATGGTAAGTCTTTCATAACATCCATTAAATGATGGCTTAAACGAACATTATGCCAAAAATTCTCATGCCAAAACTCATAAGTTTCTGTTGACCTTTCAAAAGTTGCAGCAAGATGAATGAAAATATCAGGTGCAAAATATTCTAATTCTTGTTTTGTAATAAAATTCAAATCGCCCTGACGGTAGTTTATTTTATTAGACCAATGTTTCGGCTTATTTTTCAAATCACCAACTAAAACTTTTGCACCCATATTGCATAGTTTTACTGACAATTCATTGCCTATAACCCCAGCACCACCACTAATAAATATTTTTTTATTTTTGAGCATGATAATATTCTTTTAAAAAGCCATGTATTAACGAATCAACAAATTTATTATTAATTTGAATATGTTCTCTCATTCGCCCTTCTAATTGAAACCCATTTTTTTCAAGTATCGAAATATGATGTGGTCTAATATCATAAGTTTCAGTAAAAATTCTGTTGAAATTCAAATCCTCAAATAAAACCTTTTTAATTAAGCGAATAAACATCGAAAATTCTTTTTCATATAGTTCATTATTTTTTGCATGAATTGAATCTAGTATGAAAGAAAGCTCTGCTCTTTTTGATTCCCAATCTATATTTGTTAATCCACCGTAACCAATGCAGTCATTTTCTTTTAAAAAACTAAACAAAATTTGACTTGGATAAAGCTGAGAAAATAATGGTTTAATTGCATTATTATAGTAATTCAATTGCCCTGAATCAGAGAGTTGTTCTTTTTGACGCAAGACATCCATTTGAGAATTTCTCCAATCTTTAATTAAATATATATCGTATTCTCTTAATGGAACTATCGCAAAATCATCTATTTGAAAGCGATTATTATTTAAAACCTTATATTCCATAAATTTGTTTACTTAGGTTGATAAAAACTTATTAGTTGTCTTCCAAGCCCTAACTCAGCAAGAGAATTATAATAATTTACAGCATTTTCTACAGATATAGAATGTATCAAATTATCGATTTTTACTCTTGCATAATGACATGATTTTCCTTTACTTTTATCGTTTATATAATTAGTATGCTCGTTTAATAAATTAAAATCAATAGGACTATCGCTCATTATAAATTTTGAAACCCAACCTGCATCATTTGCTAAATTATTTAAACCTTCTTTATTAAAATAAGATAAATGATCAGGTAAAGCAATCCAAAATTGTTTGTCAATTAGTTTATTAGAAATTAAATAATTTTGTAATACAGAAAAGTCATTTGGAACTTCAATAATTAAAATTCCGTTTTTATTTATTAGTTTTCTACATTTTTCAAGTAAATCTTTTGGATTAAAAACATGCTCAAGCACATTATCTAACCAAACTACATCATATTTTTTTGAATTAATTAATTTAGAAATATTTTCGTAAATATCGCCAATAATTAAATTTTCTAAAAGATGTGGATTATGATTTTTGCAGCCACTATCGCTAAAGTCAATTCCTGTAATATCCCATTTTTTTTCATTAAAATAATTTAAAGTCCATCCTTCGCCACAACCAATATCTAATATTGAAAATGTACTATTGGATAAGAGCTTTAGTAGTTTATTTATTACAAAATATTTCTCTTCAATTTTATTGTTAAAATATTCAATTTCTTCTTTAGTATATTGTTTTTCGTAACTACCTGCATTATTCTGATAATATTTTTTCGAGTAATACTCATTTAGTTCTTTTTCAGAAGGTTTATTAATTACTTCGTAGAAACCATATTTGTTTTTTTCAACTAAACTATTCATTTTTCAAACTTTTTTATATCGTTCAAAGTTACTATTTTTGGAAATAATAAAAAAAATCATTTAATTTAAAACTTCGTTAAAAAACTAAAACGTATCGTTAAATAATTATATTCTGTCGTTAAATAAAATTTGTAAAGAAAACAATCGGTTATTTTTACTGTCAGAATGTTACAATTTTTAATTCTCCAACACTGAGTATTAGCGGGCTAAATCCAAGTTTTAACTTAAACGACTCACCAGTTACATTATATGGAAGTCCTTCGGGAGGAACATTTGTTGGAAATGGAGTATCGGGAAATACATTTACTCCTTCGGTTGCCGGAGTTGGAAGCCATACTATTGTTTATATTTATTCTGATGGAAATGGCTGTTCAAACGCATATTGCGAAACAACAGATATTTCAACTTCAAAATCAGAAATTCTAATAAATGAATCTGCAATAAATGTTTATCCAAATCCAAATTCTGGTACTTTTAATGTTTCATTTTCGCTTAATAAATCAGAAAAAGTAAATATAAAAGTTGTGAATAATCTTGGCGAAATAATTTATACCCAATCGAACCGTAAAGCTAAAGGGAGTTATAATAATACAATCAATTTAAACTCACAGCCAGATGGTATTTAATATATTGATGTTGAGGTTGGTGAGAGATATTCTTCAGAAATTATTTCTTTAATGAAATAGACAAAAAGATTTTCATAATTATTGTTTTTCTTTAGCAGTAATTGTTTTATTATCTTAATTTGATTGTAATTTCTAGTAAAAAACTACATTTTATACGAATAAGCATTAAAAAGAATGTTTAACTTTACAAAACTATAAGCTATAATTGGCTTATAGAAAGTTAATAATATTCTCAAAATTGTGCATATAAAACAAGGTAATATCACAGCAGTAATTTTAGCCGGTGGCAATAATTCTCGTTATAATGGAACGCCAAAAGCAATGCTCGAAATTGCCGGAAAAACTCTTTATCAAAGCACGAAAGAAAAGCTTGAAAAAATATTTTGCGAAGTTGTTTTAATAACCAATAGCCCCGAAATATTTCCAGATGATGATTGTAAAAAATATGCAGATATTTATAAAAATATTGGTCCACTTGGAGGTATTCATTCGGCTTTGAAAAACTGTAAAAGTCAAGAAGCAATATTTGTTACAGCAGTTGATATGCCTTTTTTGAATGTAAGAATTATAAAATCAATAGTTACTCAGTATCAGGCACAAAATTCAGATATTTTAATTCCAAAAATAAATTCAGATATTGAGCCTTTAAATGCAATTTACAAAACAAGTATTTTAGATGAATTAGAGAGCTTTATAAGAAATGCCAAACGTTATGCAATTAGAGATTTTTTTGAAAAAGTAGATACAAAATATATTGATTTTGAAAATTCAGATGAGAACAGGAAAGCTTTTACAAATATTAATACACCAAATGAATACGAATTAATTATTAAAGAAGATTAACACTAAGACACAGAGTGCACAGAGAAACACTGAGTAGCAGATAATAATTGGCGACTTTGCGACTTTGCGAGAAAATATAAAAATTAAAATAATGACAAACCAATACAACAAAATATTCAATAAATTTAAAGGGAACAGCGAAGAACTAATTCCAATTTTACAAAATGTTCAGGAAGAGCTTGGATATTTATCAGAAGAATCGATGGCTTCGATTGCCAAATTTCTTCGTATTCCTAAAAGCAAGGTTTTTGGCGTTGCAACATTTTATGCACAATTTCGATTCAAGCCAAAAGGCAAAAATCATATAATGCTTTGCAGGGGAACTGCTTGCCATGTAAAAGGAGCACCACGAATTTTAGAAGAAATTGAAAATAATCTTGGAATTAAAGAAGGCGAAACATCTGCAGATTTGGAATATTCCATCGAAAGTGTTGCATGTATAGGAGCTTGTAGTTTAGCTCCTTGCATAACTGTTAACGAAAAAGTTCATGCTGACCTTACACCACAAAAAATTGAAAATTTATTTAAAAAGAAAAATTAATTCCCCAATTCCCCCTTAGAAAAGGGGGTTAGGGTGGGGTGACGTAAATCGGAGTATTTTTAAAATAATGTTCGTTCTATATTTAATAAGGTTAATAAGGTTGGTCATTAGCTGGCAAATATTTCTACTAAGGTTAAATTATTAAATATAAGGTATTTAAAAAACTTATTGATTATTTAAAACCTTAGTAGAAATATAAATTCCCTCAAAAACAAACCTTATTACCTTATTCATTAAAATAAAATAGAACGAAAGCAAAAAAAAAGTATATGTGATTTACGTCACCCCAGGGTTAGGGGGATTGAATAGTTTCTTAAATAAAAAAACTAACTAGTTTACAATAAAATGAGTTTAATACAATTAGATAAAATCGCCAAAAAAGAATGGAACGACCTAACGAAAGGCTCAACTCCAACAGTTTTTGTTGGAAACGCAACATGCGGTCGTTCTGCTGGTTCGGTGGAAGTTATAGATGCTTTTAAAGCAGAAATTGAAAAACAAAAAATAACATGCAATGTTGTTGAAGTAGGCTGTATTGGCATGTGTTATCTCGAACCGCTGGTAATGGTTTATAAACCAGATTCTCCACTTGTTTGTTATTCAAATATAAACGTAAAAGATGCAATAGAATTAGTCGATTCGCATATCGTCAAAAACAATATCAACAAAGAAAAACTTATTGGAGTTCTTGGCGATGACAAGCAAAACAAGCTGCCAAAGCTGAATTCAACTCCTGTAATGAAGCCGCAAGTTCGACTAGCTCTTCAAAATTGTGGAATTATCGACCCGAATAATCTGAATCATTATATTGCTAATAAAGGATATTTTGGTTTACAAAGAGCTTTAAAATCAAAACCTGAAAATGTTATTGAAGAAATTAAAAAATCAGGATTAAGAGGTCGTGGTGGAGCAGGTTTTCCAACTTGGCGAAAATGGCAATTTTGCCGTGAAGCAGTTGGCGAACAAAAATATTTGATTTGCAATGCTGACGAAGGCGATCCGGGAGCTTTTATGAATCGCTCATTGCTCGAGGGCGACCCACACTCACTTATCGAAGGGATGATAATTGCTGGATACGCAATAGGTGCTTCAATAGGTTATATTTATTGCAGAGCCGAATATCCATTAGCTTTGGTGCGATTAAATGTCGCAATTGAACAGGCAGAAAAGAAAAATTTATTAGGCAAAAATATTCTTGGTTCAGGTTTCGATTTTCATATCAAAATAAAAGAAGGAGCAGGTGCTTTTGTTTGTGGCGAAGAAACCGCTTTAATTGCCTCAATAGAAGGAAGTCGTGGAATGCCACGACCACGACCGCCATTTCCGGCAATTGCAGGTTTGTGGCAAAAACCAACAATAATAAATAATGTAGAAACTTTTGCTTCTGTTGCCCGAATAATGCAAAATAATGCCGAATGGTTTTCGAAATACGGAACAGAAAATAGCAAAGGAACAAAAACATTTGCATTGGTTGGCAAAGTGAAAAATACTGGTTTAATTGAAGTTCCGCTTGGTATTTCGCTTCGAGAAATTATTTTCGATATTGGTGGCGGAGTTCCAAATGGAAAAATTTTTAAAGCAGTTCAAACAGGAGGTCCATCAGGGGGCTGTATTCCTGCTAATTTACTCGACATTAAAGTCGACTACGATTCATTAGCTCAGGCTGGTACAATAATGGGTTCGGGTGGTTTAGTTGTAATGGACGAGGATACATGTATGGTTGATGTTGCCCGTTATTTTCTTGATTTTGCCCAAAAAGAATCATGCGGCGAGTGTGCACCATGCCGACTTGGAACTAAGCAAATGCTTGACATTTTGAATGATATAACTTCTGGAAAAGCAACAATAGAAGATATTGAATTGCTTGAAAGTTTAGGCGAAGGAATCAAAAAAGGTTCGCTTTGTGGGCTTGGACAAACAGCACCAAATCCAGTGTTAACAACACTAAGGTATTTCCGAAACGAATACGAAGACCATATTCTGCATAAAAAGTGCAATGCTAAAGTTTGCAGAGAATTAAAGTTTTACGATATTTTAGCTGATAAATGTACAGGTTGTCATATTTGCTTCAAAGCTTGTCCAGTTAAAGCAATAAGTGGAAATCCTAAAGAAATTCATATAATCGACCAACGTTCATGTATAAAATGCGGAATGTGCCTTGAGAAATGCCCTGTTAAATTTAGTGCAATTGAATGTAATGCTGGGAGTAAAAATTAATGAAGAAAAACGCGGAGTTGACCTTGCGTTTTAGCAACTTTGCGAGTGCCCACCTTTTGAATAAAAGGAAAAAATATGAATGACGGTGTAAATTTGTATCGAAAAAATGATGAAATAAACATGATTAATAATCAACACATAGAAAATAGGACTTGCCACAGATTGCACGACTTGTCCCGAATTTACTTCGGGAAATTAGCACCGATTAGAAACAACCAAAGGTTGTTTCATCTGTGTTAATTCTAAGAAACAAATCTGTGAAAATTAGTGTAATCTGTGGCAAAAAAATCATAAACAATCAAAAAATATCGGTGTAATAGACTAATAATTAGACAATAAGAGTGTTTGTTAGTGTAAGAAAAAAATAAAAAGAATGGCAAAAGTAAATATAACAATAGACGGAATTAAGTTACAAGCAAATCCAAACAAAACTATCCTTGAAGTAGCTTTAGAAAACAATATTTATATTCCGAATCTTTGTCATCACGAAGATTTAGTCCCAGCTGGAGTTTGTCGTATGTGCATGGTTGAGGTCGAAGGTCAGCGAGGGCAGGTTGTTGCTTGTAAAACTTTAATTTCGGAAGGGATGAAAGTAAAGGTTGATAGTCCTGAAATTTCAGTAATTCGCCAAACCACGCTTGAATTAGTACAGGCAAATCATCCACAGGATTGTAATAACTGCAAACAAAACAACAATTGTCAGCTTCAGCAAGTTACAGCTTTTGTTGGAATGAATCAAAAGCGTTTTGAAAGAATGCGAAAAACAAAGCCATTTATTGAAATTGACAACTCAAATCCATTTTTCAACCTCGACCACAACAAATGTATAATGTGCGGAATCTGCGTCAGAACCTGCGACGAAGTTCAGGGAGTTAATGCATTGAACTACGGACAAAGAGGTTTTAATACAATCATCAGCACTTTTGGAAATAGACCGATAAAAGATTCTGTTTGCGAATCGTGTGGCGAATGTGTTGTGCGTTGTCCGGTTGGTGCTTTGTATCCAAAAAACACTCAAATTCCTGCTCGTGAAGCTAAAACTGTTTGTACTTACTGTGGAGTTGGTTGCAATATTTTTCTTGGAGTCAGAGGCGATAAAGTTGTCAGTTCAAGAGGCGACAGAACGAGCATTGTTAACAAAGGCAGATTGTGTGTTAAAGGGCGTTTTGGCTACGAATTTATCAATCATCCCGACAGATTAAAAACTCCATTAATCAAGAAGAATGGAAAATTTGAAGAAGCAAGTTGGGACGAAGCTTTAGATTTAATTGCTAAGAAATTTTCGACAAGAAAAAAAGAAAAATTCGCAGCATTTTCATCAGCAAGAGTTACAAACGAGGAAAATTATGTAATCCAAAAATTTACTCGTGCAGTGATGGAAACCAACAATATTGACCATTGTGCCCGATTGTGCCACGCACCAACCGTTTCGGGCTTAGTGCAAACTTTCGGAAGCGGAGCAATGACAAATTCGATAGACGAATTTTACAACACAAAAACCGTTTTCTCAATTGGCTCAAACACAACGGCAGCACATCCGATTATCGCTTTGCATATTAAAACAGCAAAAAGAAACGGAGCAAAAATAATTGTTGCAAACCCCAAAGAAATTGACCTTTGCCGACATGCCGATTTGTTTTTACAACAATATCCCGGCACCGATGTAGCTTTGCTTTTAGGAATGATTCGTGTTATAGTTGACGAAAATCTTACAGATAAGAAATTCATTAAAGAGCGATGCGAAAACTATGAAGAATTCATTAATTCATTAGAGAATTTTTCGTTAGAAAATGTTGAAATAATTACAGGTGTTCCAAAAGAAAAAATTGCAGAAGCAGCCAGAATTTATGCCACAAACTCTCCATCGTCAATAGTTTATGCAATGGGAATTACTCAGCACACGCACGGAACAGATAATGTTCTAGCAATAAGTAATCTTGCACTGTTAACCGGAAATGTCGGAAAAGAATCTTCTGGCGTGAATCCTTTACGAGGACAAAATAATGTTCAGGGAGCTTGCGATTACGGAGCATTGCCCGATGTTTACCCAGGTTATCAAAAAGTAAATAATAAGGCCGCTAAGGAAAAATTTGAAAAAGCATGGGGAGTAAAACTCGACAATAAAATTGGAATTACTCACACCGAAATTATTAATGCAATTGAGCATGGAAGCATTAAAGCGTTGTATCAGGTTGGCGAAAATCCAGTAATTAGCGAAGCCGATGCAAATCATGTGAAAAAAGCCCTTGAAAAACTCGATTTTTTTGTAGTTCAGGATATTTTTATGACAGAAACGGCTCAATATGCCGATGTTATTTTGCCTGCCTCATCATTTGCTGAAAAAGATGGAACTTTTACAAATACCGAGCGCAGAGTTCAAAGAGTTAGAAAAGCAATTGAACCAATTGGCGACTCAAAACCCGACTGGTGGATAACTTCCGAAATTGCAAAACGAATGGGAGCTAAAGGATTTGATTTTACTGATGTTGAGGAAGTTTTTAATGAATCAAATTCACTCGTTCCAAATTTTGCAGGAATAAATTACGAAAGAATCGAAAAAGTAGGATTGCAGTGGCCATGTCCAACAATTGACCATCCCGGAACTAAATTTTTACATCGTGAAAAATTTGCAACACCTTCTGGAAAAGCTAAATTTATGCCTCTTACTTACAAGGTTTCAAAAGAATTACCAGACACGGAATATCCATTACTTTTAACAACCGACCGAAGTTTGTATCATTATCACACAAGCACAATGACTCGTAAAGTCAAAGGCTTACGCATACTCGACGAGGAAGAGTTATTCAAAATTAATCCCGAAGATGCCAAATTATTTGGAATTGAAGATGGCGAAATGGTTAGTGTAAAATCTCGTCGAGGCGAAGTAAAGGTCAAAGCAAGAGTTACAGATATTTGCCAAAAAGGAGTAGTTTCAATGACATTTCACTTTTTTGAATCACCAACCAACGAACTCACAATTTGCGAAGTTGACCCTGTGGCTAAAATTCCTGAGACTAAGGTTTGTGCTGTGAAGGTGGAAAAGTTTTAACATAGATTTTCATATTGTGGAATTATAATGGTTTTTATAAATTTATTATAAGCACATTTTATCCGACCTTTTTTTACATGCACTTTTTTCTATATTATTTATCTTATTTATACGTGTTTGACCTCTTTTGCGAATAGTGATAAACTTAATATTCATTCATCACCACATTTCATAATTTAATCAAATAAATTCGCAATTAGTAAATCATAAGGAAGATATATAATTAATATTATTATTTTTGATAATCGAGTAAAAATTAACCATCCTATTTCAGCAATAAAATTAAATCTTAAAATATTATGAAAAAAATTACTACTCTCTTAATTATTTTAGTTTTGATAATTACCAAAACTAATGCTCAGAACAATATTGATATTGTTAGTGGTCAAACTTTGTCGAATAGTTATGGTACCCTTTACGACTCGGGAGGTCCAGTAGGTAATTATTCAACTAATGAAGATGATAGTGTTACAATTTCTGTATCACCACTTGATGTCATCACCTTAACATTTAATCAATTCAATGTTGAAAACGACCCATCATGCGGATTTGACTATTTAAGGGTATTTGATGGTGCTGATAGTAATGCACCATTAATTGGGCAATATTGTGATTTTAACCCACCTACAGGAATTATTTCAACAGGTAATTCTGTTTTTATTGTATGGCACTCTGATGGAAGCACAGTTAATGCGGGTTTTGAAATGGATTGGGAAACAAATATGTCAACTCCTGGAATAGTAAATCTTCCTTTATGTAATGGAGGAAGTGATGGTTCTATTGACCTTACAGTTATTGGTGGTTTTCCTCCTTATACTTATAATTGGGCTTTTGGACCAACTACGGAAGATGTGTTTGGTATATCAGCAGGTTCTTATTCTGTTACTATAACTGATTTTCATGGTCATCAGAAAGATACTATGTTTGATGTTGCTGATCCACTATTATTAACTGCTTCAATTTTCAGTTCTACCAATGTTAGTTGTAATGGAGGAAATGATGGTAATGCAAATGTTAGCGTTGGCAATGGTACTCCCTCTTATACCTATTTATGGACAGGAGGTTCAACAACGCAGACCGCTATAAACCTTGTTGCTGGAAGCTACACTGTTACTGTTACAGATGCTAATGGTTGTATTGCTACAGCTAATGCAACAATTAATCAACCATCAATGTTAAATGCCTCAATTTTATCCCAAACTGATGTAAGTTGTTTTGGTGGTACAAATGGTACAGCAACTGCCAATTCTAGTGGAGGTACGCCAGGATATACATATTTGTGGACAGGTGGAATAACATCTGCAACTATTACAGGAAGACCCATTGGAACTTATACTGTAACAGTAACTGATGCAAATGGTTGTATTGCTACAACAAATGCAACAATTAATCAACCATCAATGTTAAATGCCTCTATTTTATCACAAACTGATGTAAGTTGTTTTGGTAGCACAAATGGTTCAGCAACAGTAACACCAAGTGGAGGAACTCCTGGTTATACATATAATTGGCAAGGAGGAGGAACTGCATCAACAAAATCAGCAATGCCTGCAGGTACATATCAAGTAACAGTAACTGATGCAAATGCGTGTTTTGTAACTACGAGTGCTACTATTACCCAACCTGCATCTGTATTAACAGCCAACATTACAGCACAAACAAATACATTATGTTTTGGTCAAGCAACTGGTTCTGCAACAGTAACACCAAGTGGAGGAACTCCTAGTTATACATATAATTGGCAAGGAGGAGGTTCTACTTCTACAAATATTAATCTATCAGCTGGAATATATCAAGTAACAGTAACTGATGCAAATGGTTGTATTGCTACAACAAATGCAACAATTAATCAACCATCAATGTTAAATGCCTCTATTTTATCCCAAACTGATGTAAGTTGTTTTGGTGGTACAAATGGTTCAGCAACTGCCAATTCTAGTGGAGGCACTCCAGGTTATACATATTTGTGGACAGGCGGAATAACATCTGCAACAATTACCGGAAGACCAATTGGAACATATACTGTAACAGTAACTGATGCCAATGGATGTCAGGCGAATACAAATGTAATTATAACAGAACCATCAGTTGTAACATTAGCCCCATCAAGTACCAATGTATTATGTCCTGGATCCTGTGATGGAACAGCAACAGTAACACCATCAGGAGGAGTTCCAAGTTATGTTTATCAGTGGGATGGTGCAACAGGAAACCAGACAACACAGACGGCTACATCGCTTTGCCAAGGAACCTATAGTGTTTCTGTAATAGATGCTAATGGATGTATTAATAGTACTATCATCAATGTTAATTCTGATCCAGCTGTGGTTGCTACAATTACAGCTTCAACAAATATTTCATGTAATGGAAACTGTAATGGTGATGCAACAGTAAGTGCATCAGGTGGAGTAGGAGGATATACTTATCTGTGGGATAATGCACAGACTTCTTCATTAGCTACAACATTATGTGCTGGATCTTATAATGTAACAGTAACTGATGCCAATGGATGTCAGGCGAATACAAGTGTAATTATAACAGAACCATCTGCGATTATTTTAACACCTTCTTTTACTGATGCAACTTGCGGTTTTTCTAATGGAACTGCATCTGTTAATGCATCGGGAGGAACAGCTCCTTACACTTATTTATGGACAGGTGGTATGACTACTAGCACTATTACTGGTCTAGTCGCTGGCACTTATACCGTTACAGTAACTGATGCTAATGCTTGTAATAATATTTCGAATGTTAATGTCAATAATACTAGTGCTCCTTCTGCTTCTATTTCTTCTCAAACAAATGTTTCGTGTTATGGTATGAATAATGGTTCTGCTACAGTTAATGCTACAGGCGGAACAGCTCCTTATGCTTATACCTGGTCTGATGCTCAAACAACAGCTACTGCTAACAACTTAATAGCAGGAATTTACACAGTAACCGTAGTTGATTTTAATGGATGTATGTCCACAGCCAATGGCACAATCACAGAGCCATCAATGCTATCAGCAAGTACAACTAAAACAGATGCGACCTGTGGAATGAGTAATGGTTCAGCATCAGTAACAGTAGGTGGCGGATTTTCACCATATACATATATTTGGAGTAATGCATCATCATTACAAAATATAACAGGCATTACAGCAGGAAGTTATGATGTAACAGTAACCGATGCAAACGGATGTACAGCAATGACATCAGCAATGGTTAATGACTTAGGCGGACTAGTAGTAAACATCATGTCACAAACTAATGTAAGTTGTTTTGGTTCAGCAGATGGTTCATTAAATACAAATGTAACAGGTGGAACATCTCCCTACAATTATAATTGGACAGGTGGACAAACAACAGTTAATGCTTTTGGTTTAATGGCAGGAATTTACACAGTAACAGTAGTTGACAATAATGGATGTATGTCAACAGCAAATGCTACAATTACAGAACCATCAATGCTATCAGCAAGTACAACTAAAACAGATGCAACCTGTGGAATGAGTAACGGTTCAGCATCAGTAACAGTAGGTGGCGGCTTTGCGCCATATACATATAACTGGAGTAATGCATCAACCCTACAAAATATAACAGGACTTACAGCAGGAAGTTATGATATTACAATAACAGATAGTAATTTATGTACTGTAACAGCAAACGTAATAATTACAGAACCTTCGGCGATTATAACTTCAATAACTTCAACAAATGCAAGTTGTAACGGAATTGCTGATGGATTAGTAAATCTAACAGTATCTGGTGGAAATTTGCCTTATACTTATAACTGGTCAAACTTTGCAACAACCGAAGACTTAAACGGACTTTCGACTGGAAGTTATGATGTAACCGTTACAGATAGTAATTTATGTACTGCAACATCAAACATAATAATTACAGAACCTTCGGCGATTATAACTTCTATAACTTCAACAAATGCAAGTTGTAATGGAATGGCTGATGGATTAGCAAATTTAACAGTATCTGGTGGAAATTTGCCTTATACTTTCCTTTGGTCAAATACAGCAACAACAGAAGATTTAAACGGACTTTCGGCAGGAAGTTATGATGTTACAATAACAGATAGTAATTTGTGTAATGCAACATCAAACATAATAATTACAGAACCTTCGGCAATAACATCTATAGATGTTCAAACTGCTTGTGATTCTTATTTATGGATTGATGGAAACAATTACACATCAAGCAACAACACAGCAACATGGATAATGACAAATGCAGCAGGTTGCGATTCAGTTGTAACATTGGATTTGACTATTAACAATGCAGATGCAACAACAGATGTTCAAACAGCTTGTGATTCTTATTTATGGATTGATGGAAATACTTATACATCAAGCAACAACACTGCAAC
>Ga0154347_1246_pt1 | contig 27618 bp, 18 predicted proteins | sample RifGroA2_FD_115875 | JGI IMG/M metagenome (GOLD analysis project Ga0154347, IMG submission 115875) | Bacteroidetes bacterium GWA2_31_9
TAAAAACAAACAATTTATGAGTAAATCTGTGGCAAAAATCAAAAACATTAAGCTAATCAATATCAGGCAAATACTAAAATATAAACACATGAAAAAAACAAAAATACTGGTAACAGGAGGAACAGGTTACATTGGTTCACACACAGTTGTAGAACTTCAAAACAAAGGATTTGAAGTAGTTATAGTAGATAATCTTTCAAACTCACACATTGAAGTGCTTGATGGAATTACAGAAATAACAGGAATTCGTCCAACTTTTGAGCAGTTTGACTTATGTGATTCGGAAAAAACAAAAAACTTTTTCACAAAACATAACGATATTGATGCAATTATTCATTTTGCTGCATTTAAGGCAGTTGGTGAATCAGTTGAAAAGCCATTAATGTATTATCGTAACAATTTGGATTCATTAATTAATATTCTCGAAAACATTCAGTTAAGTGGTATAAAAGGATTAGTTTTCTCATCTTCTTGCACTGTTTATGGTCAACCCGATGAATTGCCTGTAACAGAAATAGCTCCAATTCAAAAAGCAATGTCGCCCTATGGAAATACAAAACAAATTGCCGAAGAAATTATTACAGATTTTATAAATGTAAACCCAAATTCAAAAGCAATTGCATTAAGATATTTCAACCCAATTGGAGCTCATAAATCGGCAAAAATTGGAGAGTTACCAATAGGAGTTCCAAATAATTTGGTTCCTTTTATAACTCAAACTGCAATTGGGTTACGTGAACAATTAAGCGTTTTTGGAAACGATTACAATACAGTTGATGGCACTTGCATTAGAGATTACATTAACGTTGTCGATTTAGCTAAAGCACACGTAGTTGCAGTTGAAAGAATTATTGAAAATAAAACTAAATTCAATTTTGAAGTTTTTAACCTTGGAACTGGCAATGGCTCTTCAGTTTTTGAAATAATAAATTCTTTCGAAAAAGCCACCAATCAAAAGTTGAATTATAAAGTTGTAGCTAGGCGTGCTGGCGATATTGAAAAGGTTTTTGCTGATACCCGATTTGCAAACGAAGAATTAGGTTGGAAAGCAGAAATAAGCCTCGATGAAACACTTTTATCAGCATGGAACTGGGAAAAATATTACAGAGCAAAGAAAAGTCTTTTGAATAAGGAGTAATATTGACCAAAAATCTCAACGAAGGTTTTATAAAATCCAATTTTTTGCTTTAGAGTTCGTTTGAAATATCTATTTTTATGAACTTTTGAAAACAAATGAATTTCAAACTATCAATATATTTGTTGTTTATATTTTTACCAGCGTTTACCTATGGTCAAAAGCAAGATATTAATCCAAATGGATATAATATTTTTTATTATTATAATGGTCAAAAATCAAGTGAAGGAACAATGCTTGACGGTAAGCCCGAAGGATATTGGAAAACTTATTACGAAAACGGCAAATTAAAAACCGAAGGAACTCGTCATAATTTTCAACTTGATAGTGTCTGGGTTTTTTATGACGAAGACGGCGATACTTCAAAAAAAATCAATTATTTGTACGGAAAAAAAAATGGCTATTACTTTTCGTACGAATATTCTGTTGACGAAAATAATGTTAAAACTGGCGGATTAATTTCAAAAGAACTTTATGTGGCTGATATTAAGCAAGGTCAGGCATATTATTTTTATCCAACAGGGCAATTAAAAACAACAATAATTTATAAAAATGGTATTCGTGAAGGAATATCTCGTGAATATTCAAAAGACAGCTTAATAATAACAATAAGCGAATATCACAACGATTATCGAATTAGCAAAGAAAACATTAATCGTAATGATAGCCGTGGTTTTAAGCAAGGAACATGGAAGTATTTTACTAAAGATTTTAAAGTTCATCTCGAAGAAAATTATTTGAATGGAAAACTAAATGGCTACGTAAGAGAATATGACAAATCTGGAAAAATAATAAAGCAAGTAAAATACGAGAATGGAATTGAAATTTCGGAAGAAATAGCAGCTGACACAACAAAGTCAAATATTCAAAACGATTTTTTTGTTGATGGAACATTAAAAAAATCAGGAGCTTATAGGAATGGATTTCCCGTTGGTATTCATAAAGAATTTAACGAAAAGGGCGATATTATTAGTTCTGCAGAATATGATGATTTTGGAAATCTAATTGGAACAGGAATCGTTGATGGAAATAATAATAAACAAGGATATTGGAAAGAATTTTATTCAACCGGAGAATTAAAAGCCGAAGGTGAATACATTAAAAATAATCGAAATAAAGAATGGAAATTTTATTTTAAAAGTGGGAAAATTGAACAATCTGGTACGTATAAAAAAGGAAAACCAAATGGTCTTTGGAAATGGGTTTATGAAAATGGACAAACCGAACGAGAGGAAAACTTTTTAAATGGCAAAGAAGATGGGCTTTTGATTGAATATTATAACGATGGAAGATTAAAAACAAAAGGCAATTTCTTTGATGGAGCTGAAGATGGTGAGTGGTATTATCATATTGGAGATCACACCGAAGAAGGAACATATCGTGCAGGAGCAATGGATGGTATTTGGAAACATCATTATGAAAATGGAAAATTGCGTTATGAAGGAAACTATGTATTAGGAAGTCAAGACGGTAAGCATAAATATTATTGGGATAATGGTAAAATTAGGGAAGAAGGTCTATATTTTATGGGCAATAAAGATGGAAATTGGCGAAAATATGATAAAGATGGTAATATGATAATGATTATTACTTATGAAAATGGTGAAGAAGTTAAGATTGATGGAATAAAGGTCAAATTACCCAATAATGAGAAATGAGAAAGACATTAATTTTATCTTTATTTACATGCTTTTTTTCAATTTTTGTTTTTTCGCAATCAAGCAAAGATACAATTAAACCGCTACTTCCAGGTAAAACTACATTGTTCTTTAGGTTCGATAATCGTTATTCATTTGTTTCAGATAGTTTATCAAAAGTTACAGGATTTAAATTTGGAATTGACTATAATCAACGAGTTCGTATTGGTGCTGGAAATCACAGACTTGTTTCTCCTTTTGAAAAAAAAATGTATATCGATAGTTCTGGCGTATCAATAGACTCTGTAAATGCAGTATTGAGAATGTCATACATAGGTTTTTTTTACGAATATGTTTTTATGAAAACCAAGAAATGGGAATTTAGTATTCCTGTTCAAATTGGTTATGGAAATTCAAGTTATGATTATATTTATCAAGACAGAGTATATAAAAATCAAAAAAATCCAGTACTGGTATTTGAAACAAATATTGAGGGACATTACAAAGTCTTACGTTATTTAGGAATTGGAGGAGGAACAGGATTGAGATTAATGCTAGTTAAAAATAAAGAAATTGAAGAAAATTTTAATTCACCAATTTATATTCTAAAAATTAAATTATTTTTAGGAGAAATATATAAAGATATTTTTAAGAAAAAAGCTTAAGCGATTTAGAATTTAGAGATTTAGAATTTTGGGTTTTGGAACTTGGAACTTGGAATTTGGAACTTGGAATAATACACTACAATAATGAGCGACGATATAGATTTAAGGAACAACGAATTAGATAATGCTGATAAGGAATTTGAACAACAAATAAGACCTTTATCTTTTAACGACTTTTCTGGTCAGAATAATGTTATCGAAAATCTGAAAGTTTTTGTTCAGGCGGCATTACAAAGAGGCGAATCACTTGACCATGTGTTGCTTCATGGACCTCCTGGTCTTGGAAAAACAACTCTCGCGAATATTATTGCAAATGAATTAAATTCGGGATTGAAAATTACATCAGGGCCAGTATTAGATAAACCTGGGGATCTTGCTGGCTTGCTTACAAACCTTGAGAATAATGATGTGCTTTTTATCGACGAAATTCATCGTTTAAGTCCCGTAATTGAAGAATATTTATATTCTGCAATGGAAGATTTTAGAATTGATATTGTGCTTGATAAAGGCCCCGCAGCACGTTCAATTCAAATAAAGCTTAATCCTTTTACATTAATAGGAGCTACCACAAGAGCAGGACTTTTAACAAGCCCATTAAGAGCTCGTTTTGGAATAAATTTCTCGCTTGAATATTACGACGCTGTTATTTTAAAAAAAATTATTCAACGAGCTGCAAAAATTTTAAACGTACCAATCGAAGCAAATGCTGCCGATGAAATTGCAAGAAGAAGTCGTGGAACTCCTCGTATTGCAAATGCGTTGCTTCGACGTGTTAGAGATTTTGCTCAAGTAAAAGGCACAGGAGTAATTAATCTAGAAATTGCAAAATATTCTTTAAAAGCCTTGAAAATAGACGAACACGGACTTGATGAAATTGATAATAAAATTCTTTTGACAATAATTGAAAAATTTAAAGGCGGACCCGTTGGTTTAAGTACAATAGCAACAGCAGTTGGCGACGATTCAGGCACAATCGAAGAGGTTTATGAGCCATTCTTGATTAAAGAAGGTTATATTAAAAGAACTCCTCGAGGAAGAGAAGTTACTGAATTAGCTTATAGGCATTTAGGAATAATAAAGCCCACCTCACAGGTGGGGTGACGTAAATCACATATACTTTTTTTTTGCTTTCGTTCTATTTTATTTTAATGAATAAGGTAATAAGGTTTGTTTTTGAGGGAATTTATATTTCTACTAAGGTTTTAAATAATCAATAAGTTTTTTAAATACCTTATATTTAATAATTTAACCTTAGTAGAAATATTTGCCAGCTAATGACCAACCTTATTAACCTTATTAAATATAGAACGAACATTATTTTAAAAATACTCCGATTTACGTCACCCCACCTCACAGGCTTCCTTATTTGATTAAATAATGTCTGTCCATAAAGTTAAGAGTTTGAAACAGAATTTGTTTAGAATCACTATAAAGAGATTTGTGAGTTTAATGAAATTTTTATCAAACAACATGTGTTTTGAAATATTTACTTAGCTTAAAAATTGTAAAAACCCAATTGAGGCAACTAATAATGTAAAAATAATTTCAGTAAACAGCAAAGAGGTTGAGTTTAATAAATAATTTGACAAAATAAACGTTAAAGGAATTGATATAGTGTAAATTAGTTCAGCTGATGCTGAAGGAGATAAAACGAAAAGTACAATTATCAAACAAATAAAAAATATAAATGTAAGGTAATAATGACGTGTGCTAATTTTTTGAGTATTAAAAATAGTAATCAAGTAAAAAATACTAATAACAGTTATTAAAACGACATAAGAGAAAAAAGCAATATCGTATTGGTTATACTGAATCATAGTTTTTTCAAAAGCCAGATTTTTTTGAATATTAATCAAGAAAATATTAATATCATCGAAAACAAAGTAAATTGCAAATGCTATAAAATAAGGAGTAATAATACCAATAAACGTAATTATCCATTCTCTAAAATTAAAATCACGTATTATTAATAAGCCTATCCAAACTATCACAATAAAATAAATAGAATTAAAATAAAACAAACTCGCCACAGAAATCAAAAAGCCTGAATTAAAGAAGTTTGAAAATACTTTTTCTATCTTATAAGTATCGAATATTTGAATTAAAGAAAAAATAATAAAGAAATTCGCCATTATTACTGGTTGAAAATACTTTATTTCATTTATACTACTCGATAATAGTATGAAAATCAATGCAGGAAGATACGAACGTTTACTTATTAAACCATATTTTGAATTAATACTATTTAATAAAAATGCTTGTAAAACGAGTAAGATAAAAGTAAAAATATTAGAAATTATTATTGAACCATCCAGAACATTCGCAAATATAGAATATAGAGGCATTTGATAAATAGGAAATGGATGCGTTTCTATAGCTTGAAACGGCCTAATCCACAATAATATTCCAATTAATGGAATAAATATAATTATTAGAGTTTGAGGACTTTTAAAAAGTTTTAACAGCATCGTTTTTATAAATCAAATCCAATATCTTTTCTGTAATATTTACCTTCAAAATCTATTATTTCAGCATTCTTATATGATTTTAACAATGCTTCATTCATAGAATTGCCAAAAGAACTAATTGCTAATACTCTACCTCCATTTGTTAAAACCTTATCTTCTTTTCCTTTAGTTCCTGCATGAAACATTAAACTGTCGGTAATATTATTAATATTTATAATTTCTTTTCCTTTTTCGTAATCACCCGGATAACCTTTAGAAACAAGCATTACAGTAGTGCAAAACTGGTCATTAAAAATTAATTTTTGGTCGTTTAGTTTTTTGTTTCCAGCTGCAATCAATAATTCAATCAAGTCTGTTTGTAGTCTAGGAATTACAACTTCTGTTTCTGGATCGCCCATACGAACGTTATATTCAATCACATAAGGGTCATTATTAACCTTTATTAATCCGAAAAATACAAAACCTGTGTAGTCAATATTTTCGTTTATAATTCCGTTAATAGTTGGAATTATTATCCGTTTTTCAACTTTTTCCATGAAGTCTTTATCGGCAAAAGAAACCGGAGAAACAGCTCCCATTCCACCAGTATTAAGTCCAGTGTCGCCCTCACCAATACGCTTGTAATCTTTTGCTTCGGGCAAAATCACATAGCTTTTACCATCGGTCAATGCAAAAACAGATAATTCAATTCCGCTTAAAAATTCTTCAATTACAACCTTATCACTTGCTTTTCCAAATTGACCATTTAACATCTCTATTAAACTATCAACAGCCTGATTAATATTTTTTAAAATCAAAACGCCCTTACCTGCTGCTAATCCATCTGCCTTCAATACATAAGGAGGTTTTAATGAATGTAGAAAATTAATTCCATCTCTAAGATTACTTTTTGTAAACGTTCTGTATTTTGCAGTTGGAATATCATATTTCTGCATGAATTGTTTAGCAAAATCTTTACTTCCTTCTAGTTTTGCACCCTGCATTGACGGACCAATAAATATTATATCTTTCAGTTCGCTTTGAGATTTAAAAAAGTCTGCTATTCCATTTACCAGAGGATCTTCAGGTCCAGAAATAACCATGTTAATTTTATGACTAATCACAAATTCTTTTACAAGGTCGAAGTCGTTATAATCAATATTTACATTAATGCCAAATTCCTCAGTTCCAACATTTCCTGGCATAATATAAAGTTGTGATAACAAATTGCTTTGATTTATTTTCCAAGCTAATGCGTTTTCTCTGCCACCTGAACCAAGTAATAAAATATTCATAAAGTTTTTAATTGTAAACTTATAAAAATTGATTGAAATCTGTATGAAAAATTATTAAATAAGGTCAATATATTTATATACTATTGATTATAAATTACAAAAAAATTACTCTTTTAAAACAGAATAAAAATTTGAAGGCATTTTGCAAAATAAGATTCCCGAGTCCTTTATTGTTTAAAATCATTATGATTAGTAAATACATATTTATATATTTGCATAAAATAAATATGTTTCTATGAAAGTAAAAGATATTAAAATAGAGCAACTTGAAACAGCTGCAAATATGCTAAAGGCAATGTCACACCCTGTAAGAATTGCAATTTTAAGCATATTGGAAGAAGGAAAAAAATTGACAGTTACTGAAATCTACGAAAAATTAAAAATTGAACAATCAGCAACATCTCATCATTTAGGAATTCTTAAAGATAAAGGTATTTTAGCATCTAAAAGGGATGGCAAAAACACTTTTTACTTTTTAAAACACGATAGTTTAAGCAAAATAATCGAATGTATTAGCAATTGTCCGGTATAAAATGAGCATAATAAGAGTTACAAAAGAATTCAATTTTGAAATGGCACATGCCTTATGGAATTACGATGGAAAATGTCGTAATGTACATGGTCATTCTTATAAATTATTTGTTACAGTTATTGGAAATCCAATAAATGATGAAAACAATCCAAAACACGGAATGGTTATAGATTTTGGTGATTTAAAACAAATTGTAAATACTGAAATTATTTCAAAATATGATCATTGTTTAGTTTTATCCGAAAAATCTCCTTTTGAAAAATTAAAAATTGTTGACCAAATGTTTGATAGAATTGAAATTACTAGCTATCAACCAACATGTGAAAATATGATTGAAGATTTTGCTAATAAGATTCAAAAAAAGCTACCATCTAACGTTAAATTATTATCACTAAGGCTTTACGAAACAGAAACATCCTTTGGTGAGTGGTTTGCCGACGATCAAAAATAAAATTTAAAATTTTTATTCCAACAGCAGTTATATCAGAAGTTTGCTTTACTTAAACATTTGCTTATTGCTTTTTTTAATAATTAGTTTTATACCTTTGTCTAAATAAATTTAAATCTGTAAAAACATGAACATTAAATCTTTACTTTGGACTCCATCTATTAGTTTTGCAATTGCATTAGCATCTTGCGGTGGAGAAAAAACAACAAATGCAGAATCACAACCTGAAACAACTACAGAAACTGTTGTTGTAGAAACAAAGAATGAATCGTTAGATTTATCTAAAGGAGAAGCTATTTTTAAAGCTAAATGTATTGCTTGTCATCAAGTAAATGGACAAGGAATTGAAGGAACATTTCCTCCGCTTGCAGGTTCAGATTATTTAATAGCAGATAAACAAAGAGCCGTAAAAGAGGTACTTGCCGGAAAAAGTGGCGAAGTAACAGTTAACGGAAAAGTTTACAACCAAGTAATGCCTCCTAACGTTTTAACTAATGAAGAAACTGTTGACGTAATGAACTATGTACTTAATTCCTGGGGAAATAAAGGCGGAACATTAACTGTTGAGGAAGTAAAGTCTGCAAGAAATATTGAATAGTGTTTATAGGTAACACTAAACAGCCATTACTACAGAATACACGATTTTTCGATAAAATCGCATTGGCGTTTACCCTGTTAGATAATACCTTCATTTTTTATTCGTTCTTTTAACTTAGCTATCTCACAGGATTCACCCCGTTGGATAACAAATTTTAATAAAAGTACAATATTTATTATTATCTATCCAACGGGGTTAACTTAACTTGTCGTGCTTGGGTCATATCACATATCTCACTATAAACAATAGTGTGTTCGTTAAACTATTAATAAAGAGCAAATAAGTAAAGACATTAGTATTAAAAATACTTATTTTTCCTTTGGATAGCACATTTTTAGATTGATACTAAACAACTTTAGCAAATGGAATTAGTTGTAGTTTGATAGTTGGCAATGTCACCAATTATATAACCATAACAAGAAACTGCACCCTATTAAATATCATTAAAATTAGTCCCACAGCTACAAATTAAAACTATTTAACAGGGTAAAAAACAAAACTAATTTACCCCGAAAAATAATTTCATATCTCATGGATGAACTAAAAACTAATAACTAATATTTTTCACATAAAATTACAAATTTACACCACGCAAAATATCGTTTAATATTTTCCACTAAATCATAAAAAAATAAAAGCCATTATTAATAACATTAATATCTTTGTGCAAAATTTCTAATCGAAAAATGAAAAAAATTATTCTGTTTATAATTGTAATTGTTATAATTACAATGCTCATATTTATAAAGATTTGGTTCTTATCTCCTGAAGAAACGCAGGGAAAAGACATGATGAAAGGCAAATCAAAAACAGCCATTGTTACAGCAATAATTGCAAAACCCGAAAAACTCGAAAATAAAATTTTTGTATCAGGAAGTATTGTTGCAAACGAATCTGTTGACCTTGTTCCTGAAACCGCAGGTAAAATAACTCAAATAAGCTTTAAAGAAGGCTCTCGTGTTAATAAAGGCGATTTGCTTGTAAAAATAAATGATTCTGAATTACAAGCTCAACTTAAAAAATCAATTCTTAAAGAAAAACTCGCTTCAGAAAGAGAAGTTCGACAAAAAAAACTACTCAATATCAATGGAATAAGCCAACAAGAATACGATGCAACATTAACCGAACTAAGTTCTGCACAAGCAGATATAGAACTTACTCAGGCACAAATATCCAAAACCGAAATCAAAGCACCATTCAGCGGAACAGTAGGATTAAGAAGCGTTAGCGAAGGAAGTTATGTTAATCAGTCAACTAAAATTGCATCAATTCAGCAAACCGACCCATTAAAAATTGATTTTTATATTCCCGAAAAATACTCTTCTTCAGTAAAAATTAACGATTCTATTGATTTTACAATCGAAGGAAGCGATGAAATCCTTACTGCAATTGTTTCTGCTATTGAGCCAAAAGTTGATGATATTACTAGAACCATTCAGGTTAGAGCAATTACACCAAATCATTCTGGCAAAATACTTCCCGGGGCTTATGCAAGAATTCTTTTCTCGCTCGAAAAATCAGAAAACTCAATTTTAATTCCAACACAGGCTATAATTCCAATTCTAAAAGGACAAAAAGTTTTTGTTTGTAAAAATGGAGTTGCCGAAGAAGCAATTATAAAAACCGGACTTCGCACCGAAACAAAAGTCGAAATTCTGGACGGAATCCAATCTGGAGATACTGTTATAACAACCGGAATAATGCAGTTAAAAGCAGGTATGGCTCTAAAAATTACATCAATTAAATAATTAAGAAAGAATTAAATAGATATAAATGGCAACAACTTGGAGAAATTTTAAATTATTCTTGCCACCTATGAATAAACAAATACAAATATACGAAGCAGTAGTAAAAATATAGCCTAGACAATGATTGAATTGAACATACAGCAACTTGCAGATGCAATAGGCAACTTACACCAGCAAACACAAGACAGGGTGGTGCAACAGGCGAATATAATGCTTACTGTTCGTAACTGGTTAGCAGGTATGTATATTGTAGAGTATGAACAAAATAGTAACGACAGGGCACAGTATGGTATTAAAGTAATGAAAGAATTGGCTACGAGACTCAAGCATATCAAAGGCATGTCAGAATCTCAACTATACCTGTTCCGTGATTTTTACAGCACTTACCCACACTTTTTCCTGACAGTGTCTGGAAAATTACAACAATTTGGATTTCAGGAAAATACAAAATTCCTGACAGTGTCAGGAATTTTAAAAAAACAGAATGAAAATATTATAACTGACAGACCAGTATTAGAAGAAATCCCATCATTACCAATTGATAGAAACCGAAATTCGTAATTTAGAACGAGGAATTTGAAATTTAACAAAATTGCATTATTTACATGATTTGGAATTTAATACTTGAAACTAAAAGAAAATGAGCAGTTTATCAACCATAAGTGTTAACCGTCCAGTACTGGCAATTGTGATGAATTTGCTCATCATTCTTTTTGGTTTTATTGGATATACATTTTTGGGAGTTAGAGAATTACCATCTATTGATCCACCAGTAATTACAGTTCGTACAACATATCCCGGAGCAAATGCCGAAGTTATAGAATCAGAAATTACCGAACCACTTGAAAAATCAATAAATGGTATTGCTGGAATTAGAACAATTTCTTCATCCAGCAATTTAGGCTCAAGTATAATTACTGTCGAATTTGAACTTGGAGTTGACCTCGAAGCCGCTGCCAACGATGTACGAGACAAAGTTTCACAGGCAGTACGACAATTGCCAAAAGATATTGATGGACTTCCGGTTGTTACAAAATCTGATGCAAACTCGGATGCAATAATTTCAATGACTGTTCAAAGCGATTCACGCTCGCATTTAGAAGTGAGCGATTTTGCCGAAAATGTTATTGCACAACGAATGCAGACAATTCCAGGAGTCAGTACAGTACAAATTTGGGGTCAGAAAAAATATTCAATGCGATTGTGGATAAAACCCGAAAATCTTGTATCATATGGGTTAACTGCCATAGATGTAATTAAAGCTCTCGACAGAGAAAATATTGAACTTCCTTCAGGAAAAATTGCCGGAGATAATACCGAACTCACAGTAAAAGTAATTGGACGACTAAAAAATGTTGACGATTTTAACAATTTAATTATTAAAAATATTGACGAAAAAGTTATACGTTTTAAAGATGTTGGTGAAGCTCATCTAGGTGCTGAGAACGAAGAAACTATCCTTCGTCAGTCGGGAATTCCAATGATTGGAATCGCTGTTGTACCTCAACCCGGAGCAAATTATATAGATATTTCTAACGAATTTTACAAACGCCTCGACCAATTAAAAAAAGAGCTTCCCAAAGATTACAAACTCGACATAGCTCTCGACAATACGGTTTTTATAAAGCGTTCAATCAGCGAAGTTCAGGACACATTGCTAATTGCAATAATACTGGTAATAATTATAATTTATCTGTTTTTCCGTGATTGGGTGATTGCAATTCGTCCACTTATTGATATTCCGGTTTCGCTCATCGGGACTTTTTTTGTAATGTATTTATTGGGTTATTCAATTAATATTCTTACACTTCTGGCGATTGTTTTAGCTACAGGCTTGGTGGTTGATGATGGAATTGTGGTAACCGAAAATATTTTCAAAAAAATTGAACAAGGATTTTCTCCTAAAGAAGCCGCAATAAGAGGTTCGGCTGAAATTTTCTTTGCTGTAGTTTCAACATCTGTAACACTTGCTGCTGTGTTTCTTCCAATAATCTTTCTTGAAGGATTTGTAGGAAAACTTTTTCAGGAATTTGGAATTGTAATGGCAACAGCTGTACTTATTTCTGCATTTGTTTCACTTACATTAACTCCTGTTTTAAATGCAAAACTGATTAGAAAAGACTCGAAAAAAAGTTGGTTTTATGCAAAAACAGAACCGTTTTTTTTGAAACTTAATGCTGGTTATCAGAATTCGTTAACTGCATTTATGAAACGACGGTATTGGTCATTCTTAATAATAATTATTGCAACAGTTATGATATTCGGAATCGGAATGTTGATTCCATCTGAACTAGCACCACTCGAAGATCGTGGATGGTTAAGGTTTTCGATAACTGCTCCCGAAGGTGCTTCTTTTGAATATACCGATAATTTTGTAATGAAAATTGTAAATCTTGTTGAAGATTCTTTGCCCGAAAAGCAAGTGTTTCTGACAGTTACTGCTCCCGGCTTTTCTGGATCAGGAGCTGTAAACACAGCATTCGCAAGGTTAAGGCTTAAAGATTTAAAAGACAGAAAGCGAAGTCAACAGCAAATTGCTAGCTACTTAACTAAAATAACACAACCATTTACAGAAGCAAAGACTTTTGTAATTCAGGAACAAACAATATCTGCTGGTGGTGGTCCACGTGTGGGTTTGCCAGTTCAATTTGTTTTGCAAGCTCCAAATTTTGAAAAGCTTCGAGAAGTTCTTCCTAAATTTATGGAAGAAGCAGGAAAAGACCCAACATTTACAGCAATTGATGTAAATCTGAAATTTAATAAACCAGAGTTAAACATTATTACCGATAGAGAAAAGGCAAATAGAATGGGCGTTTCAGAGCTTGATATTGCACAAACACTACAATTTGCCCTCAGCGGACAACGTTTTGCATATTTTACTATGAATGGCAGACAATATCAGGTAATTGGTCAAGTAAGCCGTGAAAATAGAGACGATCCTTTTGATTTAAAGTCACTTTTTGTAAAAAGCAATAATGGGAAACTTATTCAACTCGATAATCTTATTAACGTTAAAGAACAAAGTAGCCCTCCACAATTATATCATTATAATCGGTATCAGGCTGCAACCGTTTCTGCATCACTTGCCGACGGAAAAACCATTGCCGATGGAAATGCTGCAATGCACAATATTGCTACAAAAGTTTTAGATGATTCTTTTTCAACTGCACTTACAGGCCCTTCGAGAGATTTCGAGGAAAGTTCATCAAATGTTCTTTTTGCTTTTTTGCTCGCTCTTATTATAATTTACATGATTCTAGCTGCTCAGTTTGAGAGTTTTATCGACCCATTTATAATAATGCTTACTGTTCCTTTGGCAATTTCGGGAGCTTTACTTTCGCTTTGGTATTTCAATCAAACTCTAAATATTTTCAGCCAGATTGGAATTATTATGCTTATAGGTTTGGTAACCAAAAACGGAATATTGATTGTGGACTTTTCAAATAAGTTAAAACTTAGTGGAAAGTCTGTACATGAAGCTATTATTGAAGGAGCTACTGCCCGCTTCCGTCCTATTCTGATGACAAGTATTGCAACAGCATTAGGAGCTTTGCCAATTGCTCTGGCTTTAGGAGCAGGTGCTAAAAGTCGAATGGGAATGGGAATTGTGGTTGTTGGTGGCGTTTTATTTTCGCTGATTTTTACTTTATATGTGATTCCGGGAATTTATTCTTATTTATCACGAAAAGTTAAATCTGAAATTATTGAAACACAATTAAAAACAGAGCTTAACTAAGCAATATAATACAAAATAATTAATTAGAACCTTTAGCACCACATAGACACAGTAGAAACATAGATAAACACATAGAAAAAATGAAAATAATTAAATACCTCCCAAAACATAAACTATGTGAAACCTATGTGACTATGATTCTATGTGGTAAAAATTCAATAATAAATGATAAAAAGCAGCAATCAAATTAATAAATGAAGAGTTTTATAATTTTCATATCGATTATTTTGATTTGCTTTATTCAAGTCAAATCCCAGCAAGTATTGACATTAGACAATGCCATTGAAATTGCTTTAAAAAACAATTATGAAATTCAGATTTCAAAAAACGAAAACGAAATTAGCAAAAACAATGCAACTGCCGGAAACGCAGGAATGTTGCCACAACTGAATCTTAATGCTTCTGGAACATTTGCCGATAATAATACAAAACAAGAATTTTCTACTGGCGTTGTAGTAAATAAAACTGGTGCTATTGCCACTGGATTAAATGCCGGAGCTACATTAAGCTGGACTCTTTTCGATGGATTTAAAATGTTTGTTACGCTCGACAAGCTAAAGGAAATTAGCAATATGAGCGAAATTTCACTTAAAATCGAAATTGAAAACACCATAGAAGAAATTAGTAATCAATATTTTCAATTAGTCAAACAAAAACAGTTGATTAAAGCAATTGAAAATAATCTTGAATTATATAAAGAACGTGTTAAAATTACTGAAACTAAATGGAAAATTGGCTCAGGAGGAAAACTTGAATACCTTCAGGCAAAGGTTGATATGAACGAACAAACATCGAATTATCTTACTCAAAAAAACATAATGAGTGAATTAAAAATTTTGCTTAATAATCTTCTTGCTAATACTCCAGAAAACGATTTCGAAGTTGAAGACAGCATAATAATAAGCTATTCGCCGAATTTTGAAGAACTTAAAACTACAGTTCAATCTCAGAATACACAGTTGCAATTGTTTCAAAAAAACATTGAAATTGGAAAATACTCATTGCGTGAACTGCAATCGCAAAACTATCCGAAGTTGATTCTTAATGGAGCATATAATTTTTCTCGTACCGATAATCAGGCTGGGTTGGTTCTGTATAATCGCAACATTGGGCCAAGTGCAGGATTAACTTTATCGTGGAATATCTTTAATGGGAATATTTTAAAAAATCAGATACAAAACTCTAACATTTTACTTAACACTTCGGAACTATTATTTAATAACACAAAATTAGTTGTTGAAAGCTCACTGCTAAAAGCATTCAACGATTTTAACAACGCAAAGCAAATACTCGCCCTCGAAGAAGAAAATCTCTTACTTGCAAAGGAAAATGTAGATGTAGCATTAGAAAGTTTCAGATTAGGAAGCAGCAATTCAATTGAACTAAAAGAAGCTCAAAAAAGCTTCGAAGATTCTCAAACCCGACTTGTTAATGCACGTTATACAACAAAAATTGCAGAAATAAGTTTATTGAAGCTTAATGGAATTCTGGTAAAATAAGAACTTTCTGAAATCTTCTATTTTTTTGCATTAAAAATAATTTCCAAAAAGAAAAATATATTTACTATTTTTGAAAAAAACCTAAAATTGCTTCATTTTGTTTTTTATTAAGAGTTAATAACTAATGATGCATGAACATGTGAACAATAATGAGTAATCGTATCAAATATTATCAAATATTATTTTTATTTATAATTGCACTTTGCTTTTTAGCCAGAGGATTAAATGCACAAACGCTTTACGAAAAAAAAGATTCTCTTATAAACTTACTAAATAGAGTTAGTGAAGCAAATGTTCAAATAAATATTTTAAATCAAATATCTTCTATTTATAATAAAATAAACCCCGACAGTGCTTTATATTATGCTGAAATAGCTTATCAAAAAGCTATAAAGAACAATCTAACCGACATGTTAGGTGAAATTTATTATCAAAAAGGTGTAACTTTCAAAAACCTGGGAACTATCGACTCTTCAAGAGTTTATCTCTTTAAATCACTTGATTTATACGAAAATGAAAACAATATTGAAAAAATTATTCAATTGAATATTGCTATTGGAGAGTTTAATAGATCTATTGCAAATTTTTATAAAGGGATTGAATACATTCAAACTGCTATAAACTTGTCGTTTAGTAAAAAAATGTTTTCGTTACTGCCTTATGCATATAATCGTATGGCTGCTGTTGTTTTTGAACTTGCATTTATGACAAAAAACGGAAAACCAAATATTGATACTGAACGATTTCATAAATCAATACAATATGTTGACACATCATTCTACTGGTCTAAAAACAATAATTTCAAGAGTTACGATTTAAGTAATTACAATATTCTGGGAGCTTGTTATCAAAACATAAATGAATATAATTCAGCTATTTCTTATTACGAAAAAGCATTAAAAATGGCAGACGAAAATGGTGAAATAATTGAAAAACCAATTCTATATGTCAACATTGGCTCAAGCTTTTGTAAATCTAAAAACTACGATAAAGCTATTTCTTATGGTCTTAAAGGTTACAACCTTGCAGACAGTCTTGATATTAAAAACAATATGATATTTGCAGCTTTAACTTTGTCGCACACATATAATTACATGCAAGATTATAAAAATGCACTCAAGTATTTACAAAAATCTGACAGTGTAAAAGCAATAGTTTACGATAAGAACTTTATGTCGAAAACGAAAGAATTTGAGGCAAAATACGAATCGCAAAAAAAACAATTACAAATAGAAAAGCTCGATAAAGAAAGGGAATTGCAAAATGCAGAAATGAGAAAGCAGAAGATAATAATCTATTTTTTCACATTTGTATTTATTATAATTCTTATTCTATCGATAATTATTTACAGATTTTTTGTTCAAAAGAAAAAAGCATCGATAATTATTTCAAATAAAAATGAAACGCTGGAACAGGCATACAAAGAGATAAACACACAGCACGAACAGATTTTATCACAAAATGAAGAAATAAAAAAAGTCAACGAAAGCCTTAAGCAATTTAATCTTGAACTTGAAAAAAAGGTTGCAGAACGCACAACCGAACTTCAAGAGAAAAACAGCGAAATAGAATCACAAAACGAAGAATATAAAAAAATTAATGAAGAACTACATTTAGCAAAAGAAAAATCAGAAGAAAACGACCGTTTGAAATCAGCGTTTCTTGCAAATATGAGCCACGAAATTAGAACTCCTATGAACGGAATTCTGGGCTTTGCCGACCTTCTCAAAAAATCTGATTTATCAGGCGAAATGCAACAAGAATACATCGGAATAATTGAACGAAGTGGCTTCCGTATGCTCAATATTATCAACGATATAGTTGATATTTCTAAAATTGAGTCAGGTCTGATGAATGTTACAATGTCGGCTACAAATATTAATGAACAAATTGAATATATTTATTCATTTTTCAAACCCGAAGCAGAAGAAAAAGGGATAAGTTTATCACGTATTAACTCTTTAGAAAAAAAAGACGCTTTTATATTTACCGATAGAGAAAAAATATATGCAATACTATTTAATCTTATTAAAAATTCAATAAAATACACAAATACTGGAAGCATAGAATTTGGATATTACTTAAAACCATTGGATTATGAATATTTCGACAAACTTACTATATCATCTATAAAAACTGTCAACTCTAAAAAGCATAATTCATTTCTCGAATTTTATGTAAAAGACACTGGTGTTGGCGTTCCAAAAGAAAGACAACAAGCAATATTTGAGCGATTTGTACAAGCAGACATTTCCGATAAACAAGCTTTACAGGGAGCAGGACTTGGATTAGCAATAACCAAAGCATATACAGAAATGCTTGGTGGAAAAATCTGGATAGAAAGTGATGAAGGTAAAGGCTCAATCTTTTATTTTACAATTCCATACCTTGCAGGTCAGGAAAAAGCTATCACAAAAAATAATCTTTATTCGACTGGCGAAGAAAATGCTGTTGATAATTTAAAGATTTTAATTGCTGAAGACGACGAAACAATATTAAAATTAATATCTATAATCGTTAAAAAATATAGCCGAGAAGTGTTAATTTCAAAAAATGGCTTAGAAGCAGTTAAGGCTTGCAAAGACAATCCCGACATTGATTTAGTTCTTATGGATATTAAAATGCCAGAAATGGACGGATACGATGCTACAAAAGCAATTAGACAGTTTAATCCAAATGTGATAATAATTGCTCAAACAGCTTATGCTTTTTCAAGCGACAGAGAAAAAGCATTCGAAGTAGGTTGCGACGATTATATTTCAAAACCATTCGGACTATCAATATTTGCCGATTTAATTAATAAATATTTCAAAAAATAATTTATTTATGGCAAATTGCTGTATTTCTTTGCTTTAAATCTGCTGAATTACTAGTTTTTTTGGGTTTGACACCACAGTGAGTTATCTCTCATTAAGTCAGTAATTTAACAACTGACTTTTCGCAAACACCCGATAATTTTCAGGTGAGTTACATTTAGATTATATTTAGCTTTATGGACTGGCTCGTGGTATCATAATTTTTTATAAGTATTGATTTATAGCCCTTTTGGGAATTAAATCCAGTATTTCTTTTAATGATAGGGCTTTTAATATTTGCTTTTTGCTACATCTGCTTTTGACCTTAGATAATATTCATGTTTGTTTTGTGTAATATTCATTTAAAAAACTTTAATTGCAATTTTTTATTAAAATTTCAAAAAAAAATTAATTTTGAAAAGAAAATAATTATAGATGAAGAATTTTTCTGTAAAATGTACTGATTGCGAAACAAGTGATTGTTGGATTTTAAAATTCTGTAGCAAAGAGTGGATTGATTTTGTTGCGAATAATAAAGTCTCTCATTTTTACAAGAAAAAGCAACATGTTATTTATGAAAAAACTTTAATGGAAGGAATATATTTTATTCATTTCGGAAAAGTGAAGGTTTATAAATCAGGAATTGGCAAAAAGCAACAAATTGTAAGATTATCAAAAACTGGTGATATACTCGGACATAGAGGATTTAACAGAGAATATTGGCCAATTTCTGCTGAAATTATCGAAGATTCTAACATTTGCCTTTTAAGAATTGAACATTTTAATTTACTTCTCAAAAACAATATTGAACTCACAAATCATCTGCTTCTCTTTTATGTCGATGAGTTATTTTATTCCGAAGAAATGGCAAGAGACTTATCTCAACTTTCGGTCAGAGAAAGAGTTGCCGATGCACTGCTAAAAATCAAAAATGCATATTGTCCGTCAAAAGAAGATAAATGTGTTGGAGTTTTATTAAGCCGTCAGGATATTGCCGATATTGCAGGAACTACTAAAGAGCAAGTTTCTAAAAATTTAGCAGAATTTAAAGAAGAAAAAATCATTAATCTCAATAATAAAGAGATAATTATAGAAGATTCTGACAGGTTAAACACAATAGCCAATCATTCAAGATTTTAATTTTTAGTAATAAAAAACATACGAAAAAATATCTTTTTATATGCTATTAAGTATTTAATTACTTGATAAGTTTAATTACTTTTGTTTTGCATTATTTTATTTAACAATAATTAATTAAATATTATGGTAGTACGAGATCTTTTTCGAGTTAAAAACCCAGAAATAAAAGCATTGCACTTCACGTGGATTGCTTTTTTTATTTCATTTTACGCATGGTTTAATATGGCACCACTTGCCACAACCATGATTAATTCAACAGGCTGGCTAACAATGGACGACATTAAGCTTTTTGCTATTTGCAATGTGGCTCTCACAATTCCAGCCCGAATATTTTTTGGAATGTTACAAGATAAATTTGGTCCAAGATTATGTTTTTCGGGCTTAATGATTTTGATGAGCATTCCATGTTTTATGTTTGCTTTTGGAAATAGTACGACACAATTATTAGTTAGTCGTTTGTTTTTAAGCTTTATAGGTGCTTCGTTTAGTATTGGAATTCACATGACTGCACTTTGGTTTAAACCAAAAAGCATTGGTTTTGCCGAAGGATTTTATGCCGGATGGGGAAATTTTGGAGCAGCTGGTGCAGCAATGACACTTCCTTGGGTTGCAATTGAATTGTTTGGTGGAGTTAATGGTTGGCGTTATGCAATTGCAGCTAACGCTACAGTATTATTAGTTTATGGAATTATTTACTATTTTTCTATTACTGATGGACCTGCCGATGCAAAACTTAGCAGACCAAGAAAAACGAGTGCATTGGAAGTAAGTTCATGGAAAGATATGTATAAGCACATTATTGGGATGATTCTTGTTTTTGGAGTACTTGCTATTGTTGTTTGGAAAATTCAAAGTAAAGGTTTTTTAGGAAATACAGGAGCATTTGTTTCATATTCAATAATAGCTTTAGTTATTATTCAACAAGTTTATCAAATCGTAAAAGTTAATGCACCAATATTAAGAAAAGGAATACCAGAAGACGATAAATATCACTACAATAGCGTAATTGCCTTAAACACAACATATTTTGCAAATTTTGGATCAGAGTTAGCTGTTGTATCAATGATTCCTGCTTTTTTTGAAATGACATGGAAATTAACACCTGCCACAGCAGGTATGATAGCCGCATCTTATTCATTTGTTAACCTTATTGCAAGACCTTTAGGCGGATACCTTTCAGACAAATTTACTAATCGTAAAAAAGTTATGGTAATGTATATGATAGGAATTGCTATTGGTTATGGTTTGATGGGTTTTATGACTTCTGCTTGGCCTCTTGTATTAGCTACAATAGTTGTAATAGGAGCTTCATTTTTTGTTCAAGGAGCTGAAGGTGCAACTTTTGGAATAGCTCCAATGATAAAAAGAAGATTAACTGGACAAATTGCAGGCATGGCAGGTGCTTATGGAAATGTTGGGGCAGTTGTATTCACATTCTTATACACATTTATAGATGCAAATAGTATGTTCCTAGTAATGGCTGGATGCTCTGCATTAAGTGCAATAGTTTGTGTGTTATTTCTCAAAGAACCAAAAGGAGCATTCTCTGATGAATATGAACTATCATCTGTTGATAATGAAATATTACAAAATTCAAAATAACAAGTTAATCACTTATAAATTAAATAAATATGAAAACAAAACTTAAGCTTTTACTAATCACATTTACAATGTTTTTTACTGGGAATATGTATTCTCAGATGACTTTAACAGGAGAAATTCGCCCAAGATTTGAAAGTCGTCATGGTTATCAATCGCCTTTAGATTCAGCTGTTTCTGGGGCTTCATTCGTTTCGCAACGAACCAGATTAAATTTCGGCTATAAGGCTGATAAATTTTTACTCGGAACTTCAATACAGGACGTAAGAATTTGGGGAAATGTTCCACAATTAATTGGAGCTGATACAATTGGACAAACTTTTATGCACGAAGCATGGGGGCAATATTGGTTTACTCCAAAATTCTCATTAAAAGCTGGTCGTCAGGAATTAAATTATGACGATCAACGATTACTTGGAGGTGTTAATTGGAAACAACAAGCAAGAGTTCACGATGTTGCAGTTTTTATGTATGAAGATACTGCAAGCAAATTTAAAGTTCATATTGGAGCTGCTTTTAATCAAAATGGAGAGGCAAATACTTTGAAAAAATATAGTGTAAAAGGCAATTATAAAGAAATGCAGTATTTATGGATTAATAAAAAAATAAGCTCATTAAGTGCAAGTTTAATTGTTATAAATAATGGCGTTCAATCACCAATTACTGATAACAAATCAAGATTCTCTCAAACTGCCGGCACATATTTAGAATATAATAAAGATGCACTTTTTGCAAATGGAAGATTCTATTATCAAACTTCAAAATTATATGATAAAACTAACACATCGGCTTATATGTTTGGGGTTGATGTAAATTATACTTTAATGAAAAAAATCACATTAGGTCTTGGTATTGAACAAATGACTGGACAAAGTCAAACCGATACAACAAAAGCATATACAGATGTTAATCATGCATTTAATCCTTTATATGGAACAGCTCATAAATTCAATGGTTATATGGATTATTATAATGCAGGAAATGGTCATAGTAATGTTGGTTTAACTGATATTTATTTCAAGGCAAAATATAAAGCAGAAAAATGGTATGTAGGTTTCGATTTTCACCAATTTATGGCTGCAGCAAAAGTTCTTGATAGCAAAGCAACAGCAACAAGCGGAAATATTACTGCCATGGATTCAAATTTAGGTATGGAAATAGATTTAGAATTAGGTTATAACTTTAGCAAACAATTTAGTATTGTAGCAGGTTACTCTCATTATTTGCTAACTCAAACAACTTCTACTCTTAAAGGAGTTACAGATTATAAGGGAGATAGTTACACAGGTAATACTGCAAACTGGTCTTACCTGATGTTGGTTTTCAAGCCAAATTTTATGAAGTAATTGGAATATAAAATCTTTATTTAAATCAATAAAAAAATAATTATGGCAAGTTTTTTAACAAATTGGGATCCCGAAAATAACGAATTTTGGGCAAAAACCGGAAAGAAAATTGCAACAAGAAACCTGTGGATTTCTATCCCAGCTCTTCTGTTAGCATTCTCTGTATGGATGATGTGGAGTATTATCATAGTTCAAATGCAAAATTTGGGTTTTGTTTTCAGTTCCGATCCTGATAAAAACAAAGCATTACTATATGCACTTCCTGCAATTGCTGGTTTGGCTGGAGCTACATTACGTATTCCAAACTCATTTCTAATTGCAATTGGTGGTGGACGTAACGTAATATTTCTAACAACTTTATTATTATTAATTCCTACTATCGGGGCTGGAATTGCTTTACAGGATATTAATACACCTTATATGATTTTTGCAATATTGGCTGCAACTTCGGGCTTTGGTGGTGGAAACTTTGCTTCCTCAATGTCAAACATTAGTTTCTTTTTTCCTAAAAGAATGCAAGGAACATCTTTGGGACTTAATGCCGGATTAGGAAATCTTGGCGTTAGTGTTATGCAGTTTTTGCTTCCTGTTACTATGGGATTAGCAATTTTTGGCTCTATTGGTGGTGATGGAATTGGTTTACCTAAAGATGTAGGAGGAAAACTTGCAGGAACTCTCGTTTATATTCAGAATTGCGGTTGGACTTGGGTTCCTATTTTATTAATTGTAATTGTTGCAATTTGGTTTGGAATGAATAATTTAAAATCGGCAACTCCTGATATTGGTTCGGCAATTGGTGGAATTGGAAAATCTGCATTTTTAGTTTTTCTTGGGGTAATTTCTGCATCACTTGGTTCTTATCTTTTGGTTATGCTTAAATGGAATATGTGGGTTGTATTACCCGTTACCATTGTTTTTTCTGTTATGATAATGAAATATTTATCACCTTCCGAAATTAAGTTAAACCTCAAAAAGCAGTTTGCAATTTTCAATAATAAGCATAACTGGATAATGACAATTATTTACACAATGACTTTCGGCTCTTTTATTGGTTATGCAGGTGCTTTTCCAAAACTAATACAGGATGTGTTTGGTTCATTGGCAGATGGTAGTGTAAACCCTGATGCTCCAAATGCCCTTACATGGGCATGGATTGGACCATTTGTTGGTGCAGTTATTAGACCAGTTGGTGGTTGGTTATCTGATAAAATTGGAAGTGGTTCGAGAGTAACAACTGGAAGTACTATTTTACAGATTCTTGCTGCTTTTGCAGTTGCATATTTTATAATCGAAGCAAGAGAAAGTGCTTCTCCAAATACATATTGGTGGCCATTTTTTATCAGTTTTATGTTATTGTTTATTGGTTCGGGAATTGGAAATGGCTCAACATTCCGAAGTATTCCATATATTTTTCCAAAAGATCTTGCAGGTCCAGTTTTAGGTTGGACATCGGCAATTGCTGCTTATGGTGCATTCATTATTCCTAAAGTTTTTGGTGAGCAAATAGCTAATAAAACGCCTGAATATGCTCTTTATGGTTTTGGTGTTTATTATATAATTTGTTTAGGATTAAACTGGTATTATTACGATAGAAAAAATTCTGAAGTAAAATGTTAAAATAAAGTTCTTCATAGTTAGTTAGATTATATCTTAAATTACCCTGTAGCTTTGTTGCTATGGGGTATTTTTTTAGGAAAAAATGCAACTTGCTTATTTCTAATTATTTTGTAAATTTGTTGATACTAATCGAAAAGTATACTTTTAAGACCAATACTAGGAAATAAATTTACTTTTGGGGAACAGATAGGTTGTTATGTTAAGAAGACCCGAAAAACAACGGGCAACGCACAGTTACCAGCTCCATCACATAAGCTGATACTTCAGCTTGCAAAAGAGCCAAATTTTTGCAGACACACCATCTATATTGAGATTAAAAGTTTTGTTGAAAATTTGATTGATTTTTTTAAAGAACTCGTTAATAAAAATGTATTTTTGTTTTTACGATTATTGGTGAAAATTTAGTATGTCCACACAATTATTTGAACAACATATCCTTGATTTAAACTTTTCTTTATTGGAAGATATAGAGAAAAGTGGTGTTCTGTTGACAAATAACTTTGAAAATATTGACACCAGCTTAGCTTCTCCTGACATTCTATTTGCCTTAGAGACTGCAAAAATCAAATTCAAGGCTGACGCTGTTTATTTTCGTCATTTTCAGGATGGTAGAGCTTCTGTTCCACAATTATACTTGTTTGATTATACTCATACAAAACCTACTAGTGAAGAAAAGAACAAGATACATATCCAAATGTGGAATGGCTATCAGGTTCCTGCTTACATTATCATCGAGCAATCATCGGTAAGTATATTTGATTCTCGGAAGAGACCCAAAGAAGAGAAAGACAGTTATGCCAAAGAGATTTTGACAATAACTGGAAAAGCGATTAAAGATTTTAATGCTAAAGATTTTGACAGCGGAATATTCTGGGATGAACAAAATGAAAAAAAGGATTTTCAATTTGAACAATCTGCTACAAGGGATTTGATTAAGGGTCTAAAAAATGTATTCTTTAATTTTCAGAAAGAATCAGGACTCAATCGACATGTGGCCTTAAAGCTTTTAGTTCAAAGCCTTTTGATAAAATACCTCGAAGAAAGAGATGTGAAAAGTGCCAGTGGCTATTTTGCCGGTACATATTTCAGAAATAATTTTCAATGCTCCGATTTTTGCGAAACCATCCGGAAAGGTAAATTGCTCGATTTGCTTGACAAATTAGCCAAAGATTTTAATGGGAAAATATTTGAATGGAACAAGGACGAAGAAATTGAAGCAAGAGAAGCTATTCAGCAAACGGAAGTTAAAAAACTAGCCAATTATTTGGATGGTGACAATATAAACAATCAGTATGTAATTTGGCGTTTGTATTCATTCTCACATTTGCCGGTTGAGGTTATTAGTTCGGTTTATGAAGAATTGCTAACAGATAGCAAGGATATTGTTTATACCCCCGAGATGATTGTTAGCACTTTGGTAGATGAATGTATGCCAATAAAGAATCCTCAAAAGGATTTTAAAATAATTGACGTTAGTTGTGGCTCAGGAATTTTTCTGGTAAAAACTTACAAACGTATTGTTCAATGGTGGAGGTATGAACAATGGAAAAAGACAAGAAAACTAATTAAACCATCGTTGTCGGTATTAAAAGAACTTTTATTAAAAAGTATTCATGGTATTGACATTGAACAGGATGCTATTCGACTTTCCATATTTAGTTTAGCCTTGGCAGTTTTAGATGAAGTTGATTTAGACCCACCAACATGGGAAAAATTAAAATTCCCTGATTTAAGTAAAAATATCATTACTCAGGATTTCTTTGAATTTATAATGAGTAAACCAAATGTAGATTTTGATTTGGTAATTGGTAATCCTCCTTTTAATTTACCTCCTGTAAACGGTAAAGAGCCTAACAGAACAAAGCATTTTAAAGAATTAAAAGATAAAAAAGGTTATAAAAGTGAAATAAATATTCCTGACGAGAATCCTGCGTTGCATTTTCTTGTACAATCACTGAAGTTGTTAAAAGAGAATGCTATGCTGTGTTTAATTCAACCATCAGGCCCAGTTCTCTACCAAAATGACCTCAGTTTTAAACAAGATTTATTTTCTCAGAATAATTTATTGCAGGTTATAGATTTTACAAAATTGGCAGACAAGCTGTGGGGTAGAAAAAATGTAGCTACAGCAGCTGTTTTTATTCAAAAGACATCACCAAACAATGATGATGTTTTACATCTTATAGCAAATCGTACCTTCTCAAATGCAAACCGACTTTTTTTAGAGTTTGATCATTATGATTTTCACCTAGTATCCAAGGATGCAGTTTTAAACAGTCCGTTTGCTTGGAAAGCTAATTTAATGGGAGGAGGAAGATTAGGTCAGCTATTAGAAAGGTTTTCTAATCTTAGGACTTTAGGAGAGTTTTTAGAAGAAAAGAAGAATCATGGATGGAAAATGGGAGAAGGTTTTATTGAAACAGGGGATAAAAATTTAGCTGACTATATAACTGATAAAGATTTTTTACCAACTGAATTCTTCACTGAAAAAGACATTGAAATAACACCAATACCAAAATGTGATATTAAGTATTTTCATAGACCAAGAAAAAAAGAATTGTACACTCCACCTCATCTACTAATAAGGAAAATCCTAGGAAAAAATAAACTAATAACTAAGTATTCTGATAAATATTTGACCTTTTTAAGCGATATATACGCTATTCATTCACCTTTGAAACAAAAACATGAATTAATTAAAATTGCAGACTATTTGAAAGAAAGTGATTATTTATTACGTTTTTTTATCTTAGCAACAAGTAGTCGAGTAAAGATTATAAAAGCGACATCGTTATATGATGAGGATATTCTGAATATACCTTATCCTGAAAATTTGAATGATGTTAAACTTTCCAAGGCTGAGAAAATAATTTTGAATGACTCCATGACTTATTTCTTTAGTTCTGATTCTAAGAACATTCTTGAAGGGCAGATATCAAAAGATGAAATTTATAGGTACACAGATGTTTTCAGCAAAACTCTAAACAGCATCTACCAAAACGATAAATCATTTCAATTATTCAAAATCATTGACGCTGGAAAATATTATGCTTTGCATTTTGAATATACTTCTGAAAAACTTCATCCAATACTCGAAAATGCTGACGATATAGAAAAATACATCGAAGCAGCAATACCTTCACGAAAAGAAAATCAAGAAAGCACACATATACAGAAAATTATAAAGGTTTATGGGCAGGATTCAATTATTTTAGCCAAGCCAAAACAATTGCGTTACTGGTTACCATCTATAGCATTAAGAGATGCAGATGATACTTTTGCAGACTATGTTAAATCCCGGTACTATAGGCATCCTAAATCAATTATAATATAAAATCCCTGTACATTTGAATTTTCGGGAAGAAAAAAATTCTACTTTTT
>Ga0154347_1232_pt1 | contig 27494 bp, 23 predicted proteins | sample RifGroA2_FD_115875 | JGI IMG/M metagenome (GOLD analysis project Ga0154347, IMG submission 115875) | Bacteroidetes bacterium GWA2_31_9
TATATTGGAGTATTAATAGATGACTTAGTAACAAAAGGTGTAACTGAACCATATCGCATGTTTACATCAAGAGCTGAATATAGAATTTTGTTACGACAAGACAATGCTGATTTACGCTTAACAGAAAAATCATACAATATTGGATTAGCAGATTCTAATAGATATTTGCTCACAAAAAACAAATATGAAACAATTAATAAAATTATTGAATCATTTAATTCTACCAATATTTCACCAGAAGAAATAAATCCTCTTTTAGAAAATACCGATACAAATATTTTAACTCAAAAAACAAAAGCAAGTAATTTATTACTTCGCCCACAGTTAAATATTTTCGAAATACTTTCTATAAAACCAGAATTAATTGAAAATATAGAAATCTTAGAAAGTCTAAAAGCCGACATACTTGAGTCGGCAGAATTAGAAGTTAAGTATGCTGGATATATCGAGAGAGAGAAAATAATTGCTGAAAAAATAAAGCGCCTTGATTATATAAAACTAAACGACGATATAGATTATTCACAATTCAAATCATTATCAACAGAAGCTCGCCAAAAATTAAATAAAATAAAACCAAAAACAATTGGACAAGCTTCTCGAATTAGCGGAGTTTCTCCTTCAGATATAAATGTGCTTTTATTATTTTTAGGAAGATAATTAAAATTGTTCCACGTGGAACAAAAAAAATAATATTATGAAAAACTCATTTAGAATTTCAGGCAACATCGTCGATGTTGTAAATAAAAAAATCTTTAAAGGAATTGCTTCAATTAAAGATGGAAAAATTGCAGACATTATTAAAGACAACAAAGCAAAAGGAAATAATTATATTCTTCCAGGCTTAATAGATGCTCATGTTCACATTGAGAGTTCAATGCTAGTACCATCGGAATTTGCCAAAATTGCTGTTTGTCACGGAACTGTTGCAACTGTTTCTGACCCACATGAAATAGCTAACGTGTGTGGCATTGAGGGAATTAACTACATGATTGAAGATGGGAAAAAAGTTCCTTTCAAGTTTTTCTTTGGTGCTCCTTCATGTGTTCCTGCAACAGATTTTGAAACTTCAGGAGCAAAAATTGACAGCAAAGACATTTCAGCGTTGATGAAACGTGACGATATTTATTTTCTTTCTGAAATGATGAATTTTCCCGGAGTGATTCATAATAATGAAGAGGTTTTGAATAAAATCAAAGCTGCCAAAATTGCAAAAAAAGTAATTGACGGACATGCTCCTTCGGTAACAGGCAAGGATTTAATCAATTATGCATCAAAAGGTATTGCAACCGACCACGAATGTATAAATGTGCATGAAGCAATTGAAAAAATAAATGCAGGAATGCTAATTCAAATTAGAGAAGGAAGTGCCGCTAAAAACTTCGATTCTCTATATACTTTAATTGATTCGCATCCCGATAAAGTGATGCTTTGCACAGACGATACTCATCCAAACGATTTAATTAAAGATCATATTAAAAAGCTTGTTAAAATGAGTATCGAAAAAAAGCTAGATATATTTAATATTTTGAGAGCTACTACTTATAACATTGTAAAACATTATAATATTCCTGTTGGTTTATTGCAAAAAAACGATACTGCTGATTTAATAATAGTAGATAACTTGAAGGATTTTAATGTGTTGGAAACATATATCAATGGAGTTTTAGTTGCAAAGAATGGGAAAGCGAAATTTAAAACCACAAAAAATACAATTATAAATAACTTCAAACGAACAAAAATTTCAATAAAAGATATTGTAGCTCACACTAATAACCCCACAACCAAAGTAATAGAAGTAATAGATGGCGAGCTAGTTACGCGAATGTCGGAAAGAACTTTGCCATCAAAAAATGGAATTTTATCACCAGATGTAAAAAACGATATTTTAAAAATTGTAGTTGTTAACCGTTATGTTGACGAAAAGCCAATTATTGGATTTGTTAAAAACTTTGGATTGAAAAAAGGAGCAATAGCAAGTAGTATTGCTCACGATAGCCACAATATTGTTGCAATAGGAACCAGCGACAAAGAACTTGTCAAAGCAGTAAATACAATAATTAAAAATAAAGGTGGTATTTGTGCTGTTAACTCTAACGATGTTTCAGAATTAAAGCTTGAAATTGCAGGTTTAATGAGCAGAAGCGATGCTTATACAGTATCTACAAATTACGAAAAGGTTCATAACAAAGCAATTGAGTTTGGCTCAAAACTAAAATCACCATTTATGACAATGGCTTTTATGACTTTACTTGTTATTCCTTCAATAAAAATTGGCGATAAAGGAATCATGGATGTTAATCAATTCAAATATATAATTATGACACTTGACGATGTAAAAAAATCAATCCGTTCGATTAACGATTTCCCGAAAAAAGGAATAATTTTCAAAGACCTTTCAACTGCATTTAAAGATAAAGATGTTCTTTCTTTTATGGCAGATGAAATTTATAATTACTATAAAGACAAAAAGATAACAAAGGTTATTGGTATTGAATCTCGAGGCTTCATTTTAGGAAGTGCCCTTGCATATAAACTAAAAGCCGGTTTTATCCCATTACGTAAGCCGGGGAAGCTTCCTGCAGAAGTATATTCATATACTTATGACCTAGAATATGGTCAAGATACTCTGGAGATTCATAAAGATGCAATTGAGCCAAATGATGTTGTCCTAATTCACGATGATGTTCTTGCAACTGGAGGAACAGCATTGGCTGCATTAGAACTAGTAAAACAGTTCGATGTAAAGGATGTTTACTTAAACTTTATTTGTGAAATTTCGTTTTTAAAAGGAATGGAGCGATTTAAAGAAAAAAATAAGATTTATTCGTTGTTAAAGTTTTAATTTATCGGACACTGAGGCTCTCGAAGTGTCATTGTTTGGGATATAATGAAGTGGTCATTTCGAGAGCCTCAATGACCAGAAGTAGCTCACTAAGTGAATCCGAAGTATTTTTGTAAAACAATATTTATAGTGTAATGAAGCTAACCAATAAATATATAATTGCAATTCTGATAAGTATCACTTTTATTACATTTTTCCCTTCATTAAAAAACGATTTTGTAAACTGGGACGATGATATTTATGTATTGCAAAATCCTGATATTAGAGAAATTAGCTCGGCATCTGTTTCAAATATGTTTAGTTCAGAATATGTTGGGCTATATCTTCCATTAACTATTTTTTCATATGCAATAAATTATTCAATTGGAGAGTTAAATCCTTTTGGATATCATTTACTTAATCTTATTTTACACATATTTAGCACTATAATTCTGTATTTATTAATAAAAAAACTAAGCTCAAATATTAGCATTGCTTTTTTTGTCGCATTATTATTTGCAATTCATCCTTTAAGAGTCGAGTCAGTTGTTTGGATTTCTCAACGCAAAGATGTTCTTTATGTTTTTTTCTATTTACTGTCTTTATTATCTTTTACAAACTACTTATTTTCAAAGACAAACAATCTAAAATGGTATTTTGCTTCATTAATATTTTTTATTATTTCTCTTTTTTCGAAAACCTCTGCAGTTACTTTACCATTAATAATTTTAGCTCTTGCTTACTACATTGACAAAAGCTCAATTAAAAAAGTCTTCGTAAAATTAATTCCATATTTTTTAATCTCATTAATCTTTGGAATAATTACTTACTCTGTACTAAAGACTGGAGGTAACATTTATAAATTTGAAGAAAATTATTCGCTTCTCGACCAGATTTGCTTGGGGACTTATTCATTCATTTTCTATATTTATAAGCTTGTATTTCCTTTTGACTTATCTCCAACTTATTATTTTCCATTAAAGTCAAACGGATGGCTTCCAATACCATATTATATTTCTGTTTTAGTGTTAATTATCTTGATTTATTTAGTTTATAAATTCAGGAAAAATAAAATAATAATTACCGGATCATTAATTTACCTATTTGGAATATTTTTCTTTTTACAAGTCATTGCCTCTGGAAGAGTTGTAACTGCTGACAGATATGCTTATATAGCTCATATAGGTTTACTTTTTATTATTGGAAGTTTATTATATACACTGTTTAGGAAAAACTCCAAAATATTTATTTATTTTACTTTAGTTATTGGTATAATCTTTTCAATACTTACATCTAGGTATTCAATGATTTGGAAAACTGGCGAATCGCTTTTTACTCATTCTATATTAAAAAATGAAAATAAATCGCTAGGTTACATAAACAGAGGACTTGCTCATTATTATGGTTTTACAGAAAAAAATAAAATAGATTATAACAAAGCCTATCAAGATTTTGATAAAGCAATTTCAATAAATAAAAACGATGCCGAAGGCTGGTTCAACAGAGGAAATTGCTTTATGAATTTTCAAAAAATAAACGAGGCTGAAAACGATTTTGATAAAACAATTTCTTTAGACAGTTTACATTATAAAGCATGGAATAACAGAGGTTTAGTTTATGCTTATAAAGGCAATTTTGATATGGCAATGAAATACTACAATCATTCAATTTATTTAAAAAACACATTTTCTGACGCATACAGCAATATTGCTTTTGTATATTTGAATAACGGCAATAACAAAATGGCTTGTGAATATTTTGAAAAGTCTTTAAAATTAGGAAGTAAAACTGCTGGACATTATTTGGAGCAATATTGTAAAAAATAAAATTGGAATCTTTAAAAATAAAAGAAACGCTTAAATCAATTCCACCCAAACCGGGTGTATATCAATATTTTGATGTAGCCGGAAAAATAATTTATATTGGTAAGGCTAAGAATTTAAAAAAACGTGTAAGCCAATATTTCCACAAAGAAAATCACGATAGTTATAAAACCAAAATACTTGTAAAAAAGATAGTTGAGATAAAATATATTGTTGTTGATTCTGAACAAGACGCATTGTTGCTCGAAAATAATCTGATTAAAAAACATCAACCTCGCTACAATATTTTATTAAAAGATGATAAAACATTTCCATGGATATGTATTAAAAATGAGTCATTTCCAAGAATTATTTCGGTTAGAAATTATATAAAGGACGGTTCAACATATTTTGGTCCTTATGCTTCTTATACAATGTACAGAACGCTTTTAGACTTAATACGTCAACTTTTCAAATATAGAACTTGTAAGTTAAGTCTTACAACTGAAAATATTAAACAAAAAAAATTCAATGTTTGCCTTGAATATCATATTGGAAATTGTCTTGCAGCATGTACTGGACTTGAAAGTGAAACTCAATATAATCAGACAATTAATAATATTAAACAAATTTTAAAAGGCAATATTCACGATGTAAAATTATCGTTGAAAAATATTATGAAAGATTTTGCATCAGAATATAAATTTGAAGAAGCTCAAATGATAAAAGAAAAAATAGAAATTCTTGAAAAATATCAAGTAAAATCCACTATTGTAAATCCTCAAATCAACAATGTTGATGTGTTTAACATATTGAATGATAAGAAGGAAGCCTTTGTTAATTATTTAAAAATTATAGACGGTGCAATCATTCAGACACATACCATAGAAGTTCGGAAAAAACTTGAAGAAACTAATGAAGAAATTTTACAAATTGTTATTCCCGAAATACGAGAAAAATTACACAGCAATTCTCCCGAAATTATTCTACCTGAGCATGTTGAATTAGAATTTTGTGATGCAAAAATTATTGTCCCAAAAATTGGCGACAAAATTAAGCTACTTGAGCTATCACACAGAAACTTAATGTATTACAAACAAGACAAATTAAACCGCTCGTTAACCGAGAAAAAAGAAGAAAAAGTTTCTTCGGTTTTAGAAATTATTAAAAAAGATTTAAGACTTAAAGAAAATCCTGCAATTATAGAATGTTTCGATATTTCTAATATTCAAGGAACTAGCGTTGTAGCATCATGTGTTGTTTTTGTAAATGGCAAACCTGCAAATAAAGAATATCGGCATTTTAACATTAAAACGGTTGAAGGACAAAACGATTTTGCATCAATGCACGAAGTAGTTTACCGTAGATATAAACGAAAAATAGAAGAAAATGCTGAGCTTCCGCAACTTATAATAATTGATGGAGGTAAAGGACAATTAAACGCTGCTGTTGATGCACTTAAAGAGCTTAATATTTACGGAAATATGGCTGTAATTGGAGTTGCAAAAAGGCTTGAAGAAATATTTTTCCCAGACGATAAATATCCTATTTACCTTAAAAAAACGTCTCAAACATTAAGAGTAATTCAGCATATTAGAAATGAAGCACATCGTTTTGTAATTGGATTTCACAGAGATAAGCGTTCCGAAAAATTTAATAAAAGCATCTTAAACGATATTCATGGACTTGGTGATAAAACAGTTGCTAAACTCTGGAAAAATTATAAATCAATAGAAGAAATAAAACTCGCTGATATTGAGACATTAGTAGCTTTTGTTGGTAAATCGAAAGCAAAAATAATAAAGGAATTTCTAAATAATTTCTAATTTTACTTTCTAAACAATTCTTATGAAAGAACTGCCAAATAAATTAAACGATAAACTTCAAAACCTAAAAGTATCAGAAATATTATCATATTTTTCAAACGAATATCCTGATAAAGTAGTATTTACAACAAGCATGGGCGCCGAAGATCAGGTTTTAACAGCAGAAATTGCTAAAACAGATAAAAGTATTAAAATTATAACTTTAGATACTGGTCGAATGTTTCAAGAGACTTATGAACTTATTCAACGAACTGAATCGAAATTTAAGATAAAAATTAAAGTATATTTTCCCGACAATAATGAAGTTGAAAAAATGGTAAACGAAAAAGGAATAAATCTGTTTTACGAAAGCATTGAAAATCGAAAATTATGCTGTAATGTTAGAAAAATTGAACCATTAAAAAGAGCATTAAAAGAAAATAAAATTTGGATAAATGGCTTAAGAAGAGACCAATCAACAACAAGAAACAAAATTAATCTTGTTGAATTTGACGAAGTAAATAATATTTTAAAAGTTAATCCTCTTTATAAATGGACAAACGAAATGGTTTGGGACAATATCAAAAACGAAAAAATTCCATATAACCCTTTACATGATAAAAATTATCCAAGTATTGGGTGTGAGCCATGCACAAGACCTGTCGAATATGGCGAAGATATTCGTTCTGGCAGATGGTGGTGGGAAAACCCTGATACAAAAGAATGTGGACTTCATAAAAGGTAATACTTAAAATTCAAAGCTTTAAAAACAAAAATCAAAAAAAAAAGTAAAAACTTGATACAATTGAACTTAGCCCAAGTACCTGACAGTACAATTACTCCTATCCCTCAAACAATTAAGGATACAACCTCTTTAATTAATAATACTGATACATCAAAAGTTATTAAACCAAAAAAAGATAGTATAACAGTTATTAAGAAAAGTGATTCTATAAAATCTGCTTCAAAAGATACTTCAGCATTAATCAAAAAAATCGATTCTGTTAAATTGACTTTTAAGGATTCTATTTCAATAAAAAATAATATTTCTGAATATGCTGAAATTAAGATAGATACCATTTTTTTTTCAAAAAATAATGAACTCCAAGAATTATCATATAAACCTGAAATAATTGTTACAAACTATGATTATTCAACAGGAAACGACTCTATTAATTATTCTTTCCAAAAAACATTCTTACTATATGACAATGAAAATATTTCATTGAAAAAAAATACAATTGCTAAAATTATCACAAATAAAACTGATAGTTCTAAGGCATACCAAAGTGAAATAAAAACAATAAAAAGCATTAATACAGCAAATTATATAAAATCCAAAAATGCAGATTGGTTTTTAGCAATCTTAATTGTTGTTTTATCTATTACAACTATCTTAAGAATATTATATAGTAGATATTTTTCTGATTCTATTAAATCATTATGGAGTTATCAACATGCGATAAAATTATTTAAAGAAAATAATGTTGTCAATCAAAGATTGTCATTTATTTCAAACATATTGTTTATTCTTAGTTTTTCGCTTTTTGTAGTTTTGTGCAACGATTTTTTTGCAAATTCTGGATTTTCTAAAAATAATTTCCTTCTCTTTATATTAATTAGTGTATCAATTGTGTCCATTTATCTAATAAAATATGCTGTTTATAAAATTCTTGGTTATATTTTTCTTGATTCAGCTTCTTATTCTGAATATTTATATAATGTTTTTCAATTCAACAGAATTGCAGGGATATTTTTGATTCCCATTATAATAGCACTAGCTTATTCGACAATTTATTATACTAATGCTATTGTTTATTCAGGGTTTGTAATTCTTTTCATTGTATTTATTATGAGAATAATACGTGGCTTACAAATTTGTAGTAAAGTAAATTTTTCAATATTCTATAGCTTTTTGTATCTTTGCGTGCTCGAAATATTACCTCTATTAGTAATATATAAACTAATAATAATTAATATTTAATTATTTAGGTAATTTCGATAAATTACTAAGTATTGACCTTAATACTTTAAAGACTTGAAAATTAAAAGAATATTGGTTTCTCAGCCTGAGCCAGAAACACAAAAATCGCCTTATTTTGATTTAGCTGAAAAGTATAATATCAAAATTGATTTTAGACCATTTATTCGGATTGAAGGCATCGGTTCAAAAGAATTCAGGCAAGAAAGAATCAATATTCCTGATTACACAGCACTAATTTTTACTAGCAGAACAGCTATTGATCATTTTTTTAGAATTTGTAGTGAATTAAAAATTACAGTTGCTGATACAACAAAATATTTTTGTATTTCTGAAAGCATTGCTTACTATCTTCAAAAATATATTGTATATAGGAAAAGAAAAATATTCTATGGAAAAAGCAAATTTGAAGAACTTATAGATTCTATCAAAAAGTTTCCAGATGAAAACTATTTAGTTCCTTTGTCAAAAATTCACAAACAAGAAATTCCTCAACTTTTAGATAAAAATAAAATAAAATATACTAAAGCCATAATATACAACACAATAAGTTGTGATATGTCAGACATTCCTGATGTAAATTACGACATTTTGGTTTTCTTTAGTCCTTCAGGAATTAAATCATTAACACAAAACTTTCCAAACTTTAAACAAGATACAACAGCTATTGCGGCATTTGGACCAACTACAGCAAAAGCCGTTTCTGATGCTGGATTAAGACTTGATATACAAGCTCCAAACCCAACTGCACCATCTATGCCTGCTGCTATTGAACAATACATTAAAAAAGCTAATAAAGCAGGGAAATAATAATATTAACACTTTTTATAAAGGGAGTTACGCTCCCTTTTTTTATTTTTGTTATTTCTATTAAATTATTTTTCATCGAATTAATGTCTCAAAGTTTAAAAAAGTCTGAAATATTACGTAGTAAAATATTTATTGATAAATTATTTAATAGCGATAAGTTTATCTTTAAACATCCCTTTAAGATATTTTATAAGGAAGAAAGTTATGAATCTGATTTTCCGGTTCAAATGCTCGTTTCGGTTTCAAAAAGAAAACATAAACATGCCGTTGATCGAAATCTTATAAAACGTAGAATTAAAGAATCTTACAGAAAAAATAAAGAAATTATTTACGAAGTTTTAAATAATAAAAATAAGAAGCTAATTCTTTCGTTTCTCTATATTTCAACAGAAATATTAGAATATAGTGAAATTGAAAGTAAAATAATTTTAATTTTGAATCAGATTAGAAAAGAATATGAAGAATAAAGGAATGAATGATTATTTAGAAGACCTTGCCACAGATTACACAGATTTTACTCATAAATCGCATATTTTTAAAGGCATTCGTGAGTCGCTTCGCTATGTTCACAGATTTAAAACAACCAACGGTTGTTTATTCTATGTTAATTCTAATAAGAAAATCTTTGAAGCAAATCTGTGATAATTAGCGTAATCTGAGGCAAAAAAAATCATAATAATCCGCATTCACCCTGTGAGATAACTTTTAATAAATGAATATACAATTAAATAAGATAATTATCTAACAGGGTAAATCAGTGTCAAAAAAAAACAGATGAAATTAATTAGTTGGTTTTTAATATTATTAGTAAAAATATATCAATATACATTGTCGCCAATTTTACCAAACTCATGCAGATATAATCCTTCATGTTCGGTATATTCTATTCAGGCTTTGAAAAAACATGGCCCGTTTAAAGGTTTTTACTATTCTGTAAAAAGAGTTTTTTCGTGTCATCCTTGGGGTGGAAGTGGTTATGACCCTGTACCATAACAGTTATGTAAAATGTAATATTTAAGATGTACGATTTAAAGATATAGTATTTAATTGAAAATGAATCAATAATTTATAAAATATAAAATGAACGATTTAAAAATATTTATACAAAACGAAATAATGAATCTTGCATTTGTCAAGGTTGATTTTGATAGCTCTCTTATAAAATCAAAGCTTTTAGACTCAATTACTGTGGTTGACTTATTAGTATCAATTGAAGAGAAAATTGGAAAAAAAATCTCTCAACATTTAATAACAGAAGAAAATCTTGATACAATAAATATTATTACAGAAACGCTGAAAAAGATATAGTTACAATAAATGAAAAAATGTTTTTTTATATACTTTTTACCGCTATTTTTTGCTATTACTTTACTTGTAATTATTGTTTTTAAAACTAATATAAATTCATTTTTATTCCAACCCAGAAGTGCGAATTATTCAATAGATTCTACTTATCACTATATTGAAAATTTTCAAGGAAATCAATATTATGAGGAACAATTTTTATTAAGTAATTCAAATTCCGAGAATATTTTTTTACTAGGCTCTTCAGAACTTGGTGTAAACACCGAAGCAACACCTTATAATTTCATTACCAAAAACTTTAAAACGAAACTACGTGCCGTTGGACATGCAGGAAATCAATGTTTTTCGATTTATTCACAATTGCTTGCTAACGAAAATCGCTTGAATAATGCTCCTATTGTTATAATTCTTTCGCCTGGATGGTTTATTTCAGAAACTGCAAATGGGACTACTGCTTCGTTATTTTTAGAGTTTAATTCATCACGGTTTTTAAACTCAATTATTAATAACGATTCTATTGCTAATTTTAAACAGTATGAGATTGAACGAATTTCATCATTCTATGATAAAATTATAAATCCTGATTTAAGTTTGAAAATTTTATATTTTGAAAAAAAATTATCTGAGAGTTTTTTGCATAAAATCGTCTATTTCCCTTTTATTAAAACATGTAAAACACTTAACAACGTTAAATTAAAATTACAAAGTAATAATTTAAAAATTAAGAATAAAAGACATGATAGGCTTCCGATTATATCTGATTCTTTCATAATTAATTGGGATAGTTTATTTACATATAGCAAACAAAAACAAATTGAAAGTTGTACTAATAATAATTGGTTTATTTATAATGAATATTTTAATAATTATATAAAAGGAAGAACAAGCACTGTTTCAATAGTTAAAGACGAAATAAATCAAGAATTAAAAGATTTTAAGATGCTTGTAAAATTATTAAAGACAAAAAAAACAAAGGCATCATTTATTATTTTACCAATAAATCCTTGTTACTATAGAAATTCAAATGAATTAACTCCTCTTATAAAATCTTTGGAATCTGAAATATCACTAAACAATTTTTCATGTTTAAGCTTTTGGAATTCAGACTCAACAACATTTGATAATGGCATTTTAACAGACATTATGCACCTAAGTAGCTATGGTTGGTATAAAGTAGATAAATTTATAATTGAAACTTATAATTTGGCAAAATGAAAATAACAAACTCAATACGCTTTTTTTTAAACATTGTAATATACACATTGATTGTGTTTTGTTTATATTATTTGTATTCGCCACTAAATGAGCATCCTAATAATAAAACCGGTTCTTCTGTTCAATTTGTTTATCAGCAATTTTAATTATGCTCCCATTTAGTTCTTTTGAATTTTTCATAATAATGGCTATTTTCATTACGATTATAGCGTTATCAAAATATTTTTTAAAGTCAAATTATTACAAACACTTATTAGTAGCGTTAAATATTTTGTTTTTAGCTGTTATTTTCCCGAAACCATATCATTTTATTTCACTGATTTTGTTTTCTTATTTTGCAACCTACATAATATCAGATATTTTTAAATTTAAAAATAAAATTTGGGGAATTTTAATTTTACTTCTACCAATGCTTCTGGTAAAGTTTGATATTCGATTTGATTTTTATCCATTTAAGCTCAACAATATATTATCATTTGCTGGACTTTCTTACGCCAGTTTTCGTATAATCGGATATTATATGGATAAAGCTCCTAATGAAAAAATGGCTGATTTTGTAAGTTATTTTAATTTCCTATCATTTACACCAACTTTATTAATTGGACCAATTGATAGATTTGGGCGTTTTAAAACCTCGCAAGATATTGGTTTTTTATCAATTAACTCCGAAAATTTTATCATTGGATGGAATTCGCTGGTTAAAGGAATTGCTTTTAAATACATAATTGCTGAACTAATAGATAGATATTGGATGAGCCTATATTCTATAGAAAGCAAAGAAATTTTACATTTAGCAAATAATATGTATTCATACTATTTTTATTTGTTTTTCGATTTTGCAGGCTATTCGTTTATGGCTTTAGGAATTGGAAAAATGATGGGAATAAATGTACCTATAAACTTTACAAACCCTTTTGTGGCAGTTAATCCACAAGATTTTTGGAGGCGATTTCATATAAGTCTAGGTGATTGGCTTAAAGATTACTTTTTCACTCCATTATATATGTTTTTGACACGTAAAAAAAGCTTAAAAAAATATCCTATAACACGTCAGAATATTGCATTAATATTAACATTCTTGCTAATGGGTTGCTGGAATGGATTTCAATTTAATTACATCCTTAGTGGTTTTTTGTTTGGATTATTTTCGGCAGTTCATAATACTTACGCAATAATGTGTAAAAAGAAAGGAAAAGATGTGTTTTTTGGAAAAATGAATCCAAAAATCGTTAAAATTATTAGTATTTTCATAATGTTTAATTTAGTTTCAATAGCTTTATATATTTTTAGCGGGAAATGTCCATTATAGTTTTAATAGACACACAATAGAATGATTATATTTTTAATGAAAGCAAAAAATTAGACAGGATTACAAGATTAACAAGTTCAAACCTGTAAATCCTGTAATCCTGTCAAAAAAATATAAACACGTGAAATACAATTTTAATCAAAAAAAATTTACAGAAACCGCCGATTTACGCAATAAACTTGCAATAGTTGGCAGCGATTCAGAAATAGATTGGAATACTTTACAAACCAAAACCGAAAAACTTGTTGAAATATTTCATCAGACTGATATTCCAAGCGGACATCCTGTAATTATATATGGACATAAAGAATATTTTTTCCCACTTGCCATTTTAGCATGTATTCATTCAAATACAACTTACATTCCGATAGATAAAATTTATCCTGTTGAACGTATTAAAAAAATTATCGAATTAACAGGTTCTCAGATATTAATAAACTGTTCAGACGTTAATTTAGACATTGACATTGCTGTTACAATTAATGACGATTTTACAATCAAAAGCAATTATACACCTAATTTTCATAACCGAATTTATGGAAATTCATCCGATCCACTTCAATACATAATGTTTACATCGGGCTCTACTGGCGAACCAAAGGGAGTTCAGATTACACAAAGTTCAATTTTATCGTTTCTAAACTGGGCTTTATACGATTTTGGATTTAGCAGTAACGATGTTTTTCTGAATCAAGCACCATTTACATTTGATGTGTCGCTTTGCGATATTTTAAATTCATTCGCTCATGGCGGAACTCTTGTTTTATCATCAACTGAAATTGTAAAAAATCAAGAAGCTTTTTTTAATCGGTTAATACACTATAAATGTAGCGTTTGGACATCAACGCCTTCATTTGTTTATCTATTTTTGCGACATCCCAATTTTAATTCTGAAAATATTCCATCAATAAAAACCTTTCTTTTTATGGGCGAAGATTTACCAAATCGCACATGTGGACATTTAAAAAGAACTTTTACAAACGCAAGAATATTAAATGCTTATGGTCCAACCGAAGCTACTATTGTTACAACTTTAGTAGAAATTACCAACGATATTATTGAAAAATATCCATTATTACCAATTGGTTTTCCAAAAACAGACTCTAAAATATTAATTGATAAAAAGCGTTCTGAAGATAAAGACGGCGAATTGATAATTGTTGGCGACCACGTATCGACCGGATATTTTAATAATGAGGATTTTAATCGTGAAAAATTTTACATTCACGAAGGGAAAAGAGCGTTTAAAACAGGCGATTTAGCTTATTACGAAAACGATATGGTATTTTGTATTGGCAGAAACGACGACCAAGTTAAAATGCACGGTTTCAGAATCGAACTAAATGAAATATCTAACGTTATTTGTAAAAATGATATTATTTCAGATGCTGTAACTATTGCTCTAAAACGAAACAACGAAGTAAAAAAAATAGTAAGCTTTGTTGTTTTAAAAAAAGCAATTGAAAAAGACGAACTAATCAAGCAATTACATTTATTTTTAGAAAAAACATTACCATATTATATGATTCCGGGCGACATAGATATAGTAAATGAATTTCCATATAGCACAAGTCATAAAATTGATAAAAATAAACTTATAGATGATTATTTAAAGAAACAATTTAATAACAATTAATTATGTTCAAAAAATTAAAATACATCCTTATAATCGGCATCACTGCTATTGTTGTGTTTGCTTATAAAGGAATTGACGAGAGCAGTTTTGAAGTATCGAAAAATTTAGACATTTATTATACACTTTTCAAAGAGCTTAATATGTTTTATGTTGATGAAACCAAACCAGGAGATTTAATAAAAAACAGTATTGATAAAATGCTCGAAACGCTTGACCCTTACACAGTTTACATTCCAGAATCGAAAATGGAAGATTACAGATTAATGACAACTGGACAATATGGTGGCATTGGTGCATTAATAAGAAAAGCTGGTGATTACATTGTTATTACCGAACCTTACGAAACTTTTCCGGCATACAAAGCAGGGATTAAAGCAGGCGACGTTATTCTTGAAATTGATGGAAATTCCACTAAAAACAAGAACTCCAGCGATATAAGCGATGCTCTTAAAGGTCAGCCAAATTCGGAAGTAAAACTTGTATTAAAACGACCTGGCACCGAAAAAAATATAGAAAAAACCCTAAAACGTGAAGAAATTAAAATTAGTAGCGTCCCATATCATGGAGTAATTGCCGATGGAATAGGATATTTACGACTTTCGAGCTTTACCGAACAAGCCGGAGCAGAAGTAAAAGCAGCTTTTACAGATTTGAAAGAAAATAATAAAATCACTTCATTGGTTTTGGATTTGAGAGGAAACCCCGGCGGGCTTCTGATTGAAGCAGTTAACATTGTCAATGTGTTTGTAAAAAAAGGCGAAGAGGTTGTAAGCACAAAAGGCAAAATATCAGACTGGAACAAAAAATATACTACAATGTTTCAATCAACAGACACAGAGATTCCTATTGTTTGCCTTGTAAATAGCGGTTCAGCCTCAGCTTCAGAAATTGTTTCGGGAGCTTTGCAGGATTTAGACAGAGCTGTTATTCTCGGACAACGTACATTTGGAAAAGGACTGGTTCAAACAACACGTCAATTAAGCTATAATTCGAAATTAAAAGTTACAACCGCCAAATATTACATTCCGAGCGGAAGATGCATTCAGGCACTTGATTACACTCACCGAAACGAAGATGGAAGTGTTGGCAAAGTTCCTGATTCTTTAATTACCGAATTTGCTACTAAAAATGGCAGAAAAGTTTATGATGGTGGCGGAATTGTACCCGACATAGCAACAGAACCGATTTATCTTAGTAAAATCGCTATAAGCTTGATAGAAAAGAATTTAATATTTGATTATGTAACCGAATTTGTACTAAAACATGATTCTATTGATAACCCCGAAAAATTTTCGATTTCAGATGTCGATTTTGATGAATTTAAAAAATATTTATCCGACAAAGAATTTGATTATGAAACTGAAAGCGAAAAAGAATTAACAAGACTTATTGATATAGCAAAAAAGGAAAAATATTACGAAAAAGCTGAAACAGATTTTGCTGAACTAAAACTTAAATTATCGCACGATAAAAATTATGATATTCAAAAATTTAAAGATGAAATAACTGAATTGCTTAATGAAGAAATCGTTAGTCGTTATTATTATCAAAAAGGAAGAGCAAAAAGCTCAATAAAATTTGACGATGATGTTAAAAAAGCAATAGAATTGCTTCAAGATAAATCAAAGTATGATTCTATTTTAGTGGCTGGTGTCGATATTAAAAAATAGTTAGTTATACTTTGCGTGGTGTTACTTAGTACATTTCTGCGAGAAATATTAGTTATTAGTTTTTAGTTATTTATTTTGGTTTTTTAGTTTCTTGTTATGGTTATTTAATCGGTAACAGTGCTAACTAACAAACCATTAAGCCAAAACTAAAAACCGATAAAACTATACATAAAAACCAACAACCTTTGAACTATAAAATACACGACTTGTCCCGATTTTTCATCGGGAAATTTATCCTATTTTAAGTATAATACTTTCTAAGATTTAATGATAAGATTCTAAAATAAATTCAGAATAACTCAATACTCATATTTCCGTTTTTACTAAACTTGCTTCAGTATTTACAACATTCAATAATATATTTGAAAACCTATGCTCTGTTAACAGTCGTTCTATCTTGAACTTGTAGTGGATTAGCATTCATTTCTTTGTGGCTTTTTCTATTATTATAAATATCGTAAGCCATATATAAAGCCGAGCGGAAAGATGCTTCGTTTGCTACATTTGTTCCAACAATTTCGTAAGCAGTTCCATGTGCCGGAGAAGTACGAACAACAGGCATTCCGGCAGTATAATTTACACCATCGTCGAAACACAAAGTTTTAAATGGTAACAATCCCTGATCGTGATACATTGCTAAAACTCCATCGAATTTTGTATGATTTCCTGCACCAAAAAATCCATCAGACCCATAAGGTCCAAAAACTAACATATTGTCTTGCTGAGCTTTTTTAATAGCAGGTTCAATTATGTGTTTTTCTTCAGTTCCTAATAAACTATTATCGCCAGCATGTGGATTTAATCCTAAAACCGCAATTCGTGGTTTTCTGATTCCAAAATCTTTCATTAATGAATCATTCATTAACATAATTTTAGTCAATATTTTATCTATGGTTATTGACTCCGAAACCTGTGAAATAGGAACATGATTAGTTACTAATCCAATCTTTAGAACATCACTAACCATAAACATTAAAGATTCCTTAATATTAAAGTTATGAGTAAAATACTCCGTATGACCAGGAAATTTAAAATGAGGCGATTGCATATTATCCTTATTTACAGGAGCAGTAACCAATGCTTGAATTTTATTATTTTTTAAATCTTCAGTAGCCTTTTCAAGAGCCATTAAAGATGCTTCACCTGCTATAATTGTAGATTTACCAAGTTCAACTTTAATATTTTCGTCAACACAATTAATAATATTTGCTTTTCGTGGCATTGCTTCGTCGGCATTTCGAACCTGATTTAACTGAAACTGTTCTAAATTCAATGCTTTTCGATGGTATGAAGCAACTTTAGATGAGCCATAAATAACAGGAATACAAAAATCATAAATATGAGGCTCTAATAATGTTTTAATAATAACCTCGTAACCAATTCCATTTATATCTCCCTGAGTTATACCTATTTTAATTAATTCCTTTTTCATTTTTAATGTCAGTTATAAAAACAAAGATATGCAAAATTAAGGTAAAAGGATAAATGGTTAAGCTAAAAGCAAAAAAATCAAACTAACTTAATTAAGGTTTTATTTAACATATCTAAACTAACTGATTTGCTTATTTTAGTTCACAAAACTTAATGTACTTTTGAATTCAAAAAAAATTTAGAAATGGAGTTGACTGATTTAGAAAAATATTTTGAACAATTCAGAAAAAATATTGTAGGCATAGATGGTACATTTTCAAGTCCTTACGGAGATAAAAAAATTGTTTATGCCGACTGGATTGCAAGTGGAAGATTATATTCAACTATTGAAGATAAACTGAAAAACGAAATTGGAATTTTGGTTGGTAATACGCATTCAGAAGCCAGCGAAACTGGAAATGCTATGACGTTAGCATATCATTTTGCACAAAAAATTATCAAAAAACATGTTAATGCAAACATCGACGATGTTTTAATGATGACAGGAACTGGAATGACTGGAGCTATTACAAAACTTCATAGAATTTTGGGAATAAAACTTCCTGATAATACAAAATCGTTTTGCAAACTTTCAGAAAATCTGAAATATAATTGTCTGGATTTAATAAATATAGACGAAAAACCTGTCGTTTTTTTAACTCATATCGAACATCATTCAAATCATACATCGTGGCTTGAGACAATTGCAGATGTAGTTATGCTAACGCCCGACGAAAATCTATTAGTTGACCCTAATAACTTACGTGAAAATCTTGAAAAATACAAAAACCGAAAAATAAAAATTGGCTCATTTTCAGGCTGTTCAAATGTTACCGGTTATATTCCGCCATATCACGAATTAGCCAAAATTATGCATGAGTATAATGGAATTTGTTTTATCGATTTTGCAGCTTCTGCTCCATATATGAATATTAATATGCATCCTGAAAATAAAATGGAAGCACTCGACGGAATATTTTTTTCGCCACATAAATTTCTTGGTGGACCTGGTAGTTCTGGAGTTTTAATTTTCAACAAAAATCTATATCACAATTCAGTTCCCGACCAACCTGGAGGAGGAACAGTAAAATGGACAAACCGCTGGGGACAATATAGTTACATATCAGACATTGAAACTCGTGAAGATGGTGGAACTCCTGGATTTTTGCAGACAATTCGTGCTGCTCTTTCGATAAATCTTAAGGAACAAATGGGAGTTGAAAATATTCATAATCGCGAAAAGGAATTAATTGATATTGCTTTTACTGAATTGAAAAAAATAAAATCATTAAAAATTTTAGCCGAAAATATAGACAAACGGTTAGGTGTATTTTCGTTTTACATTGTAAATATTCATCATAATTTAGTTGTAAAATTATTAAACGATAGATTTGGTATTCAAATGCGTGGTGGTTGCTCATGTGCAGGAACTTACGGGCATTTTTTACTCGATGTAGATATCAATGTTTCTAAGGAAATTACCGATAAAATAGATCACGAAGATTTATCGCTCAAACCAGGATGGATAAGGCTTTCGCTTCATCCAACAATGACAAATGCAGAATTATATTTTATTATTGATGCAATCAAGCAAGTTTCGGAAAATATTAAGGTTTGGGAAAAAGATTATGAATATTCAAAACACACAAACGAGTTTTATCATAAAACATTTCCAAAAAAAGAAATGAAAGATTATGAAAAATGGTTCGATTTATAACCAAAAAAAACCAACGAATTAATCCGTTGGTTTTTTAAAATCTGTGAATTTTTAAAATATCTATTCAACTTTCTTTTCGACAAGAGCAAAATTCAAAGCAAAAATCTCAGTTGTATAAACCTTTTTTCCTTCTTTATTCATGTAAGATTTATTTACGATTTTGCCAGTAATATTTACACGATTTCCACGACAGATTTCCTTTGATGCCTTTTCGGCATTTCCATTCATCATAAAGATTTTATGCCAAGTTGTTTGTTTTTGCCATTCGCCATTTTTGTCTTTATAGCTTTCGTTAGTTGCTAATGAGAATTTTAAAATAGAATTTCCATTTTTAAAATTAATGTGTTCAGGGCTAATACCTACATAACCTTGAAGTTCGACTTTGTTAACTGTGTTTTCCATAATCTTGAGTTTTTATTTGTTAAACAATTAATTTGTTGTTGCAAATATTGGCTCTGAAAAATAATTTATTCGGTTAATAATCACTTACAAACGAAACTAAACGTTTATTATCCGAGTGTAAACGTTTACACACGGCTTTTTTTAAGTAAGCATATTTAGACACAATTAGAAGTAACCTAAAATGTTTATTGCTTATATTTTTATAGATATTATCGCAAGTGCTTTTTTCCGCAATTTTTATTATCACCTTATTATGTTTTTTTGTAGTATTGTATATTTGTTGATTTAAAAAGGCTATCTTACTTAAAACAAGAAAAATGTTCAATAAAGTATTCATAAGTTACGCAAAAGAAGACATTATTTTTGCTGAAAAATTGTATTCTTTTTTAATAAAAAATGGATACAAACCGTGGTTAGATAAAAAAAGTTTATTACCAGGTCAACTTTGGAATAATGAAATAAGAAAAGCATTAAGAAGTGCTAATTATATTATTTTATTACTTTCAAACATCTCTGTTAAAAAAAGAGGTTATGTTCAAAGAGAATTCAAAATTGCAATTGAATACTTTGAGGAAAAATTAGATGATGATATATATATCATTCCTTTAAAAATTAACGATTGTGAAATTCCTCAAGCATTAAATAAATTCCAATGGGTAGAATATAATGATTTAGACTGCTTCAATTTGGTATTAAGCTCTATTAATACACAAAAAAATAAGTATGAAGAATCTGAAAGACAAAAAATTGCTATAAATGAAAAATATGAATATATAGAAGTAACAAAAAAATTTGAATATGGAAACTATGTTAAGTTTAAAATTAACTCAACTATTTTGCAATTTGTTGATGAACATAATGAAGGAATAAAAGAGGTCAATTCTATAATTCAAGGTCGAAATATTGAAGAAATAGTCTCATCAAGAAAGATGTTCTTTGATCTAAATGGAAACACAATCTCTTTAGATTTTGAAAGTTCGGATTGGTTTTTCGACATTCATTACTCTGCTAATCTTATTACAAACAGCGTTCTAAGCCTAAACGAAAACGTATATTCCTTTACAGGAGGTGCACATGGAGTAGGCACTGTTATAGGTTTAAATTACTTTATTAATCCTACTTTTCATATAAAATTGAGTGATTTATTTGATTATGATGACCATGAAAAAATTCTGAACTTATTTTCTGATTTTTGTTATGAAGAATTAAAAAAAAGACATAATGAATGGACAGAGCCAGCAGAAATTGAAAAATTAGCTCAAACAAAAGATTCTCTTTTTTGGAAAGATAGTTTAGCCCCTAAATGGGAAAATTTCAATAATTTTTTAATTTCAAAAAACGGGTTAGAAATAATTTTTAATCATTACCAAGTAAGTGCTTATGCTTTTGGAATTCACTTAGTAAACCTTCCATACTTAGAAATAATAAATAATTTGTCTAAACCTGAGAAAATAATTGAATTTCTAAAAAGAATTAAATAATACATTTACAAAGTTGTACTTTGTCTTTTTCGAATCCAAAAACACATAGAATGTTTTAATAAAATTACAACAATGAAATACAAAACCTGCCTCGAATGTGGTGAAAAAATTTCTTGCCAAATCAATAAAAAATTTGCGTTAGAATATAAACCCAATCACTAATGTCAAATTTTCCTAAATTTTGACAAAAAGCCAATTAACTGTCAAAAAAATAATTAAAAACTCATCAAGTGTCAAATTTTGATTATATTTGACAAAAAGGAAATTAAATGTCAAATCAAATTAAATACGATAGAAACTTACCTTACAATAACCTTCCATTATTACCACCTCCTGACGAAAAGGTTATTACAATTGACATTTTAAAAGCCTTGAATAAAGCAAACAAAGCTCTTGCTGAACTAAAAGGAATTGCAAAAAAACTTCCAAATCAAGCAATGCTGGTTAATACAATAGCTCTTCGAGAAGCTAAAGCTAGCACCGAAATTGAAAATATTTTTACTACCGATGATGAACTGTATAAAGCTCTAACATTCAACAATACAGACCTTAAAGGAAATGCCAAAGAAGTTTTATTTTATCGTCAAGCATTATGGATTGGATTTAAAGAAATTAAAAAAAACGGACAATTTGATTCTGATGTAGTAATTAAAATCTTTCAGGAAATTAAACAAATAAAAGATGGTATTAGACCTTCACAAACAGAAACAGTTATTAAAAAACGAGGTAGCGGATTGCTAAACGATTCCGTTGTATATACACCACCAAGAGGTGTTGAAATTATAAAAAATAAACTCGACAACTTGTTTGGCTATATAAATGATGATGTTTTGTACGATTACGATCCTTTAATAAAATTAGCAGTTTCTCATTATCAATTTGAAGCAATACATCCATTTAGAGACGGTAATGGCAGAACTGGTCGAATATTAAGTATATTATTGCTAATTCAGAAAGAATTATTGGATTTACCAATACTATATTTGAGTGCATATATTATCAAAGAAAAAGAAGAGTATTACCAATTATTAAATTCGGTTACAACCCTACAAAACTGGAAAGGCTGGATTAGTTACATATTAAAAGCCATTGAGGAAACTTCTTTATATACAATCAATAAAATAGAAGAAATAGATAAATTATTTAGTTCAACTCTTGTTTTAATTACAAATAAGCTACCTCACATAAGAAAAGAAACTGTTGAAAAAATATTCGAACAACCATATATCAGCCCAAAAAAAATAATAGGGCAAAACATTAAAAGCCTTAATACTGCAAAGAAATATTTAACTCAAATGGAAGAATTAGGAATAATGAGAACAACAAAAATTGGGAAGGAAATTGTTTATCTTAATATTGATTTATATAACCTTTTATCTGAAATTTAATCTAAAATTACAACCATGGAAACAAAAACCTGCCTCGAATGTGGCGAAAAAACAATAGGCAAATTTGACAAAAAACCAAACAATAAATTGCTTTTTTACTTCCATATATTATCAATTTTATCCAAAAATGTATAAAATTATTGTCAACGCATAAGTTTACTTTAATATTTATTTGTAAACATATATATTTACTTTATATTTGCATTTGTAAACGTATATATTTACTTTATGGTTTGTATTATGAGAAATCAAAAAAAATTATTATTAGAACAACTTGATAATAAGCTAAGTGCTTTTAATGGAACCGAAACTATTCAGATTCCTGATAAGGGCTGGATTTATAATATCAGAACAGCACTAAATATGACGCTTGAACAACTTGGTCAAAAATTAAATATTACTAAACAAGGGGCTAAAAAAATTGAGGAACGAGAATCAACAGGGGCTATTTCGATAAAATCGCTTTCAGAAGTGGCAAAAGCTTTAGATATGAAATTTGTTTACGGTTTTGTTTCAAACTATAGCTCTCTTGAAAAAATTGTCGAAATAAAAGCAATTGATTTGGCAAAAAAAATAGTTCTACGAACTCATCAAAACATGAAACTCGAAAATCAAGGAAATGCTGATGCGCAGATTAAAAAAGCTATAGAAGAATTATCACTAGAATTAAAACGTGAAATGCCAAAATCGTTATGGGATTAAAATTAGAATATAAAGATGGTCAAACTCCTTTAGAAGAAGAGGAAAAAGATGGACTTTTAATAAAGTCTATTACTACTCATGGCGAATTAGATGAACACGAACAGCTAAACATAGAAAAAGCCATAGAATGGATTTTGCGCACGAAGCTAAAAAAAGATAAAATATTAACAGAAGAGTTCGTTAAAACTCTTCATAAAAAAATGTTTGATGATGTTTGGTCTTGGGCAGGAAAATTCAGAAAATCGGAAAAAAACATTGGAGTTGAGTGGATTAAAATTGCTATTGAACTTCGATATTTACTCGACGACACAAAATATTGGATTGCAAATAAAACCTATCATCCTGACGAAATTGCTATTCGGTTTAAACACCGACTTGTAAAGATTCATTGCTTTCCAAATGGAAATGGGCGACATTCAAGAATCATGGCTGATATAATTATCGAATCAATATTTGGCTTAGATATTTTCACATGGCACAGCTCAAATATGGTAAAAGCTGATGACGTAAGAAAAGAGTATATAAATGCAATAAAAGAGGCTGATAATGGTAATATTAATCCTATAATTGAATTTGCCAGAAACTAAAATTAAATCATGACTATTGCAAGTGTTTTCATCTACAATGACTTTCAAAAACACTTGTATATTCAAGGAAATATCAAATCATTTTTGAAAATCTTTTTGGAATATTATATTTGAAAAAAATTACAACCATGGAAACAAAAACCTGCCTCGAATGTGGCGAAAAAATAATAGGACGAATTGATAAAAAATTTTGCGACGACCAATGTCGTAACCTCTATAACAATCGAAACAAAAGCGATTCTACAAATTTAATGCGTCGAATTAATAATGTTCTTCGCAAAAATCGCAGAATATTAATGGAATTATCGCCGAGTGGAAAAGCAAAAATTAAATATTCGCAACTCGCAGAATCGGGTTTCAATTTTTCATATCACACACATCAATACGATACCAAAAAAGGCACAACTTATTTCTTTTGTTACGAATACGGCTACCTAAAAACTGACGACGATTTTATTGTAATTGTTAAGGATAGCAAGGAATCTTAAAAGAACGCTGAACGTCATTGCTAGAAGGAACGACGAAGCAATCTTTTGTTTAATGAAATATAGATTGCTTCTCTATCGTTCGCAATGACGAATGTCTAAATAAAAAGAGTTCCGAACTTTTTGAAAGTTCGGAACTCTTAATTTATATAAACTGCTATATATTCTTAGTTTACAAACTGTTTAGCGTAATATTTAGCAGTAAGTTTTTCGCCTGTAGCTTTTTCAATCATATCGTTCCAAAACCATTTGTTTCCTGGTTTGAAAACATTGTCGATAAAATATTTTCCAACTTCTGCATTTCCATAAAAACTTTGATTTTTGAAATCATCAGACTTTATTACTTTTTCTACAACAGTATTATAAAACTGCGATGCAAGTAATTCACCAAGAAGGTAGTTATGATAGTAACATGGCGAAGTCGCAATATGAATTTTTGTAGCCCAATCTGGTTCGTTTCTGTTTTCAGGGCGTTTGATCATTTGATATTTTTCAACCATATCCCACCAAAGTTTATTCAAATCCTGATCAGGATTAGCATATAAGTTTTTTTCAAAGTTGTACATAACCTGAACCCAACGGCTGAAAACCAATTGCTCTAATCGTAAGGTTTTGAAACTTTCTTCGGCAATTTTAGCTTTTTCTTCGTCAGAAATTCCAACAACATCCTGAATCCATTTTGGGTTAGATGCAAATCGACCCATAATCATTGCAATTGCCTCAGTTGTAAAAGTATGTGCAGGATCTTTTAAAAAATATGGCAAACCTTTGTCGATATATTTATCATAAGAAGCATGTCCAAATTCGTGCAACATTGTGTTCATCCAACTTGCATTATTTTTCACATTACATAAAACTCTTACATCACCTTCTTTATCAATGCTTGTGCAATATGCATGTTGATTTTTTCCTGGTTTTTCGTACAAGTCGCTTTTAGCAACCATATCTTCTATTTCAATTCCAATGCTTTTGTAAAACTTTACAGTTAATGCCACAACATCCTGATCTTTATAATATTTATCTAAATCAACATTGTACATTTTTGGAGCTTCTTGGAAATATCTGTTTTGATAATGCCAAGCCTGAAGATCTTCTTTTTTAACATTGAATTTTTTTGCTAAATAATCGTCAATTTCACTTTTTAAGGTTTCAAAAGCTGGTCTTGTAAGATTATCAAGCTCAGTAAAAATTGCTTCAATTTCCTCAGGTTTTTGCTCACTTAAAGTAAGCGACATTGTATGATAATTTTCATAACCAAGTTCTTTTGCGATCTCGTTTCTGTGCTTAACAAGTGCAAGAATATCCTGACTTACAACTTTTCCAACTTCTTTACTAGCAAACCACGCAGCTTTAACTTCGTCTGTTTTTGTAGAATTAGCAAGAATTTCTTCTATTTCATTGTCAGATAACGCTTTACTATTTACAACAGCTCTGAATGTTGAATATTTTTGCTCAATTGCAGTTTGTAATACAACTGATTTCTCAAGCTTTGCCTTATCAACCTGATTTTCGATAAACTCATCGTATAAAACCATAAGTTCTCTTTTCAATGTATCGTTGCTTATGTTTGCAGAATCTTTGAAAAATTTAAGTTTTTCAAAAATATCTTTGTTAGAAAAAAATGTTGTTAACTCTATTTCCTTTTGTGTAGAACGCTCATAATCTTCATCTTTTCCAGAAATTGAAGCATCAAAATATGCAAGGCTAACTTCCTTTGATAAAGGATTTACTATCTTCTCAATAGAATCTATCAGATTCGATAATTGAGAATTGTAGTCAGGTGTTTTAACTTCTGTTTTGTTGTTACAACTCATAATAGTAAGTGTTACTGCATATAAAATGCTAATTAATAAAGCTTTATTCATCATAGATTAATTTTTTAAAAAGTCGATAAATATAAAGTTATATTTTGGGAATGATAAATGTTTTTGATGATTGGAAATCTGAGTAATTTAATTTTGAGATATTTCATTTATATCAACTTTCTTTTCTTCTTTGCTCTCATTTTTAATTTTATTTCCTTTTTTCATCGGATAAGTTCCCGGAAGAATTACATCAATTAATTTTTTTCCCCATAAGCCAAGTCGAACTGCACAAGCTAAAGCAAGTAAACTGAATATTAGTAAAAATATAATTTGTTCTTGTTTATATAGATAAATATTTAGTAATGATAGAAATAGAATTATTCCACTAACAATAATTTTGACTTTTAATAATGGTGGTGTTAATGATTTAAATCTTGTTAAGCCATCAATTACTCCAGTAATAATTGCTAATATTAAAGTAAGTGGAAAGATTATTATTGAAAATATTAACACATTACTAAATACATCAAAGTAAATGTCAGGAAAATACCTAGTTAGTATTAACATAATTGGGATTAAAACCACAAATGTCTGAGATAAATGAATTGCAATAGGATGTAAATCAAACCCTAAAATTTTCTTTCTATTTGCCGAAACTTTTTCACGGTATGGTTCAAAAACTTTTCGTGGTAAACCACAAGCCGGACAAACATCTCCAAGTTTATCTGCTTCCATTACGTAGCCGCATGGGCGACATCTTACTAATTCTTTCATATTATTTAGTTATAAAGTTCATAAAGGATAAAGTAAAAAGTAAACTTGTAAATATTTCAAAATAACTTCCTCAATAATAATTTAATGGTGATTTCGAGAACCTCAATTACCGGAGACTGAGGTTCTCGAAGTCATCGTTTTATATTTATATGTTTAAATATTTAGTAAACAGGTGAAATTCTTCTTATTTTTATAACTATATAACTTTTCACTTTCAAACTTTACAAACTCAATTTAATTTTTTCTACTCTTTTTTCGTGTCTTCCACCTTCGAAATCAGTATTTAAAAATTCTTCTACAATTTCGAAAGCAACTTTATCTTCAATAAATCGGGCAGGAATTGCACAAATATTTGCATCATTATGTTGACGTGCAAGTTTGGAAATTTC
>Ga0154347_1174_pt3 | contig 27431 bp, 16 predicted proteins | sample RifGroA2_FD_115875 | JGI IMG/M metagenome (GOLD analysis project Ga0154347, IMG submission 115875) | Bacteroidetes bacterium GWA2_31_9
AATATCCGTTTTTTTATTTTGAGAACTAATGTTCTGTCTTTATTGATTTTGCTTGTATGGGTAAGGAGTTCTGAAGATAAAAAGAAAAGGCTGTCAGATAAATAAATATCGCAACAGCCTCCTCTAATTTAGTTAGCTAAACTTATTCAGTTAAAATCAACTTCTTAATAAAAACTTTATCGTCGGCTATTATTCTTACAAAATAAGTTCCGGGTCTCATTCCTTCATTATTGGAGTCAATTTCATAATGATATTTCCCAGATAATTGTTCAGTATTAGCAATAGTGCTTATTTTGTTTCCTAACACATCATAAAGGTCTATACTTACTTTACTTGATTTTTGAAGATTATAGTAAACATTAAATTTATCACTTGAAAGATTAGGGTAAACCGATACTGAAAGTTGTGATGATATATTTGGCACATATACCATTACTGTATCTATATTACCATCATCTGCCGTAGTGTCCACATAGAAATTCAAGCCTGTAAACGTTGAATTTAATGCATCAATAGTTATGTTATACGTTCCAAACATTGGGTAACCTGGTATTTCGACCCAAAGCGAATAAGTTCCATAAGGTATTCCTGTAAAATTATAAATACCATTAATATCTGAACTTGTAATTGCAGTTGGTGTTTCATCTGGTTCTAAATTCAAATAAATTTCTGCTCCCTGAACTGGATCGCCTGCAGCTTTGTCATCAGCTACGTAAATTCCTTTTGGATTGGTTGCTTTTGCTGCAGTCGGGTAAAATAATGCTCCTGTTATTTGTCCTGGACCTGGTGTAATCGAAGGTATTTCAAACATAGTAATATTAGCTTCGTAATTCTGTCCGCAATTTAACACAATTGAGTCTGCTGTTTCCCATGTAGTAGCCGTTCCTGTTTCATTATAATAAGAGTTGATTATACGATTATTTGGGTTTGAAGGCAACATTTCAACTCTAAGAACATAAGTATCTGGTTCAAAATTTTCGAGGTAAAATGTTCCATCTGAAGCTATCATGTAATTGCTTGATAATAAATCAAACCCTCCGTTTGCATGTTGTGTTCTTGAATATACATTAAGCTTAGCATACTGTCCATCTAGCCCTCCTAAACTATAAGTAATTCTACCATATAATGACGGACTTGGCGATGTATAATCTATCGGAATAATGCCACCGTTTATGCAACCTGTTGCATCGGTTATTTGTACTGTTTGTTCACCCGCACATAACTCACTTGCAGTTAACATATTTTCACCGCTTGACCAAATAATGTTATATGGTGTTACGCCTCCGGTAATTGATAAAGAAGCTGAACCGTCGCATGAATTACTGCATGTTGCATAATTGGTTGATACAACAGTCAAAGTTGGAGCATTGTTGTCGGCTATAACAAATTTCTTAGTTTGTACACAACCTTTACTATCAGTTACAACAGCAGAATAAATGCCTGCTGATAAATTACTTGCAGAACTGCTTCCTGTTGAATATGTATAAGGCGATGTGCCTCCTGTAACATTAATCTGGGCTGTGCCTGTAGCTTGGTTACAATCAGAATTTGTTACAACAACATCTACCGAAGGAACGTCATTAACAATAACATCTTGTGTGTAAACTGAAGAACAACCATTGATATCAGTATATGAGTAGCTTATGGTATTAACACCAATGTTTGCATTAATAGGGTTAAATATATTATTACCAGATATACCATTGCCACTAAAAATTCCTGAAATTGACTGATTTCCAACTAACAACACTGCATTACTTACTTTACAATATTCAGCAGATAATCCTGTAAATGATACAATTGGTAACTGATTTACATTCAGTGTCAGTTTATAAATACTATCACATCCAAAAGTTGAAACTAAGCTATCATAATATATTCCTGCAACAGAATAATCAGTTCCATGCCAGTTATAAACACCTCCAATGCAAATTGAATGAGAATCCTCGTACAGTAGAGAATTATTTATTGTAAGATTTAATATCAATGTACTGTCGCAACCATTTACACTTGTTAAAACTTGTGAGTAAACTCCAGAAGTTGTATAAGTATTACCATCTGTCCATGTGTAATTGTCGCATACTATTGCATTAGAAGTAGAAGTATTGTGTGAAATAGTAAGATGCAAAAATACTGTACTATCGCAACCATTGGCTGTTGGAATATTATATAATGCCGTATTATTTGAAGAAGTATAGGTAATTCCATCAATCCAAGTATATGAATCGCATGTTACAATGGTATCGTAACCAGCTGGAGGTATTGATTTAATTGTAAGGTTAAGTGTTACAATGCTATCGCAACCACCAGATGAAGAAAAGTTATAAGTAGGAGTATTTGTTGAATTAGTATAAGTAATACCATCTATCCATGTAAATGACCCACATACTTCTTGAACTTCGGTTGAAGTAGTTGGATAATCAATAGTTAAGTGAAGAGTTACAATAGAATCACATCCCAACGGGTTTATTCCGTACCATGTTGCAGAATCAGTTGAGGCAGTGTAAGTACTGTCGTGCCAAGTGTATGACTCACATGAATTAACAGTTTCTGTAATATATGAAGAGCCTAATATGGTAAGGTTTAATGTTACAATAGAATCACAGCCATTTACCGAAGTAAGAGTGTCGTAATACATACCAGTTTCAGTATATGTATTTCCATGCCAGAAATAGCTGTTGCATACAAATGCATCTTGTTGATAACTTACATAACCTACTGTAATATTTACAATATTCTGCTCGGAGCAGTATAATGTGTCGCCTGCAACAATTGTAGTTGCGTCCATCATTACTCCATAACCTTTTGAATCAGCCAATTGTCCTGTATTGAAGATTAAATCTCCTCCATTCCCATTAATCGGACCAAATACAGTTGAACTATTACTTGTATCTTTTATAGTATAGTTAAAAGCTGCCAATGATGACTTAATTGTAATTGTTGTAGAGTCACCTGCACAAATATCTGGTTTGCTAACTAAAATGTCCAGATTATTTGGAACAACAGTTAAAAATAAATGAAATACGCTGTCGCAGCCTAAAGTATTAGGTTTATAAAACATTATTGATGAATCTGATTGAGAGTAAAGATTACCATCACCATTTTCCCATATATACGAACCACAAACTAATACTGTGTCAAATCTGTCTAACTTAATTACTGTTACTGTTACAGTATCAAATCGAGAAGAGCAAGTTCCATTAGCTCTTACCATATAACTTGTTGTTTGTGTTAAGTTTGGAGTAGTAAATTCTGAACCAATGTTTACATTGTTCCAATCGAAAGTCCACCATTCTATTAAACCTCCAACTCCTGTTGCATTTATGGTTGCTGACCCTTCATCGCAAATTGTAGTATCATTTGCTGATGTAATTTTAACATCAATTACCGGAATAACAAGCGGAATCCTGTTATTTGCCACACAAAAAGCATTATATGCTTCAGCATAAATAGTGTCAGTTTCATTTATTTCAGTGATTTCATCCCACGCATCAATCAAATTACCACCAATGGGAGCATCATAGAAATTAACATCATCGGTATCGTAAGTGTAATCATAATAAATGTTGGCATCATATAAATAATCACCCGGACAAATAGGATTACTAACTCCTAAATCGGTAATTTCGGGATAGGCATTTATATCAATCCATGCCTCTTTTCGTTGACAAATTGTTGATGGTTGAGCATACACATACATATCTTGGTCAATAAATACTGAAATTGTATCTCCAATACCAAGCAGGTTTCCTGCAAATTCATCGTCGTACCATGATATTTCTCCAGAAGTTGAGGTTGCAATCAACTGTACATTCTCACCACCACAAGAATTTGCAGTAGAATAGTAATCAAGTGCAGTTGCAATTGTTGGTTGACCATTAATTACGTGAATAGTAATTGGTGCCAAGAATTTAGTACTAATATAGTCACTGACGTACTTACATGCACCATTTCTGTATAACACAGGACTGTAGTATTCTCCGAAAAGATTTGTTAAAACTGCATTATTGCCTTTTATTGAAGGAAATGTATTGGTCGATTGTTGTAATGTATTAAAGTTGTTATAAAGTATCAAACCTGTTTCATTCCCTGTTAAGCAGGCATTCATATTATTAGAAATTTGAGTTTGTGTGCGTTTGGTATTCCAAATTCTGAAATCGTCAAGACCAAATACATAATCGCCTTTAATACCATTAATTTTAAGACCATAGGTAAGAGCTGCATTGTTTGTATTGATATTTGTGGTCGATGCTGTAGTGCTTGAAGCAACTAATATTCCGTTATAGTATATTGCAAGTCCATCGGGTCCAGCAGTAGTAGCAACATGAACCCAACTTCCGCTATTAGTAGGTAATGTAGGAAAAATTAATTGTCGAGTTTGAGAGCCGTTGTGAACATAAAATTTGCCATCAGTCCATTCCCAGTTTCTTGTATTACCAGTATCGTAGATGCTACCTCCGTTAGAATAAACATGAGATAATAATTCCTCTGGATATGAAGATACCTGAATACTTACCCATGCTTCTATTGTCAATTGATTTGTAATTGGTAATGAAACATTTCCAAAATTGAGATGTTCTGTCAGATTTTGAGATAGATATATAGAAAAATGTGCAGCATCATATTGATCTTCGATTAATTTTACCTTATAATCATTTGTTTGTAAAGCATGTGCATATAAAGTTGATTGCCATGTTGGACCGTCTATTAATATATAATCAGCACCTTGTTTTTCGTATAATTCATATCTGTAACCTATTGAAGGAGTGTCAATACTTATTGCAACCCACTCATTTGGACAAACAGAATCTCTGTAGTTTAATGAGAAATCAGGAATTTCCATATCATTTACAAATACATTAACTTTAACAGTATCAGAATAACAAGGAGCATTTTCAACATAAACAAAGAATGTTGTATCAGAATACAAGTATGGAGTAGTTAAAGATTGACCAGTTCCTAACAAAAAGTTACCTTCCAAATCATTCATCCAAACTGCTGTACCTGCACTATATTCTGCTGTTAACACGGCTGTTCCTTCGTTTAGCACTTGTCCATCAGTAACTGTTATTGACGGAACTTCCTTAACATTTACATTGTATGTTCCTGATACATTATATGAACAATTACTTTTGTACACAATGTTTCGGTATTGATTATCTGAAGGTTCACTGGAATTAATCGTATAACCAGAATTAGTGCTTACATTATGCCATCCTTCTTGTCTTATTAATTTACCATTGTAAATTGCAACTTTTCCATCTATATCTTGAATTTCTGCATTTGCAGTTGAAAAATAAAAATGGCTTAAATTATCACTTGGTGAAGGCATTTCCACCCAAGTTCCATTTATATATTTACTTATGTGCATAGAGTCTGTAGTTTCAACATACACAACATATAATGTATCTTCAACCGAAGCTATATCCAATCTTGCTATATTTCCTGATGTAAAATCTAAAGCACCTACATTTGTCCAAGTATCAGAACCCATGTATTTTTTCACACAAGCTTTGCCATTCAATGATTTGTATGCAATATATGCTGTGTCGTTGAATGAATACATAGTAAAAACAGAGCTGTTGTCGGTTGGGTCTGTTGTTAAAGAATCTTTGCCTATAATATGCCCTGCGGTATGAAGATTTATTGCAAAAAACATATTCTGATTGTTTGAATTTCTTATTCCAACAATATTTCCACCATTTGTTACATAAGTATTACTTACATAAGATGCTGGTGTATGTAATGCATCAATTTGAGAAGCCCAAGTGCCATATCCATCTACCTTTACAGTTCGTACAATGCCATTCCATTTTACAGGAAATACATAACTATCTCCCGAGAACATACTTGTATGATCAAAATTTGTTGAGTAAAAAAATGAATAATTAGAAGGATACCATACACCATTTTGATAATATTTGCCTTTGAGCACACCAATACTGGAATCAAGATACATAACATAAAGTGTTCTGTTAATAGTTGAGAAGTCAAAATAGTATGCATTACTTACTGTAAAATCTCTATTTATTGATGTAAATTCGGGATCCCAGTTTTCTGTTGTTCTGTTATGTTTTTTAAAGAGAATATTATAACCCGACAAATAAGCCATATATGTGTCGTCCCAATATTGATTAATATGTTGTCTTCTGAATTGATGACTTTGCCCATCTTTAACAATATCTATACTATTGAAACAAGTATAATAGTTCCATGGTAAAAGATTATTATTCTTTTCTTTTAACTGCCATTGATACATCATTGGATTATTAATATTTCCTGAATGTGAGTTAAGATTTTTATATTCTCCGACACAAATTGTTATTGATGTATCAGGGTCGTTTATTGCAAATCCAAGAGGATATATCTGTGCAATAATATTGAAAGAACCAATATTTCCACTTGCATCTGTAGCTGAAATTGTTATGTTCTTAGTTCCAATGTCATAGCAGTTATAATTTGTCTGAGATGCACTTACTGATACAACTGTATCGTTATCATAAAAAAGACTTAATATAGCGGAATTAGAAAGAGATGCATTATTATTATAATCAAGATTAATAGTTAGCAATGAACTATATAATTTAGGTTTAATTGTATCCATTACGTTAACATTGACTGTGCATGTTAATGTATCACCTACTTGATTTATACTCGAAATGCCTGTTGTTTGAGTTCCTATATCTGCTACATAAAAAGTATCTTTACTAATTGTTGTTGATGAAACAGGGAAACAAGATGAAACAATGTTTTCAGGTTTTAACACTGCATAACCATCAATATTCAAATAAATAGTAGCATCAACACATGCTAAAGCTGAAGCAAAATCATCAATTACTGTTAACTGCTGAGTACAACTTACAGTATTTCCATTATTAGTATTAGTAAGTTTATAATTAATAGTATGATCACCTATACCGTAACTTGGCATAACATCAGATTCAAAATAAGTTACAGGGCTTTCGTTGTATGATGGCTGAGCTATCTGTGTAGTAATATCAGAGTATGGTGCCGAAAAATTACTAATTTTAAAATATCCGTTATAAAAACCACCTTCGGTCAAACCAATTAAAATAATATCACCAGCATTAACTGTTTGTGAGAATGTTCCTGACTGTAAACCTGTATTACTATTGCTAAAACCAGACATTGCAGGTTGCGAATAAGCATAAGGATTGTATTCATTTACAAGAATAAAAGGTCGGAAATATGATGGAAAAGCTGTTTTATATTCCCAATCGAATGAAACTGTTCCACCGCAACTAATCCTAATTCCAATTACTTCATCATTTCCAGATAAATCAGAATCGTAAGTGTAGAAAGTTATTGAACCGGGTGTAGTTGTCCTGTCGAATGTTATACTATTGTTATTATGAATTTGAACTATACGACTTTCAGAATATGGCCCAATAAATCCATTTATTTGCTGACAAGAATCTCCAATTGCGATACTACAAGAATCAGTGGCAGTACGATGTAATGTTACATCAGCAGGACAAGTCATTGATGGAGTTGAAGAATCAATTACATTAACAATGAAAGTACATCCTCCGTACGAATCGTAATTTCCACTTTCTTCCAACATGCGTAACTTAATAATGTTAATGCCATTATTCAATTGCAACACAGGCATTGAATCTGTTGGCAAAGAAGGATATGCGTCTGAAATGTTAACATTATTCAAGGTTAAAACCTGATTACTGTTATAATTTGCTCCAATATTTTGTGTTGAAAAATTTGTTGCACCACTTACCGAGAAACCCCAAAATGCACCTAAGCAAATACCAGCAGGAGGTTTTAAAGTATAATTATAATTGAATGTAGAGTTATTTGTATTATTAATTGTAGTATCATTCGAGCAAGTTGTCATATTTACAACAGTATCTTGAACAGAAACAGTTGGATATGACTGATATTCCTTAGTTCCCCATGGTTTAGTATGATAACCCAAATGAATTGTTCTGGAATAAGTTTGATTATATTTAGGACCTATTTTTATAGGAATAGCTGCACCCGAATCCTGGGGAATTGAATCCTGTTCGTATAAAATATTTCCAAAATAACTGTCTCTAACTTCATAAAACCACATATAATCAGTTTGATCACATGCAACGCCTAGAGGACTTTCAATTTCGTAATAATAAGTTTCTCCACATAAATCAGCTTGTATAATATTATTCGTTTGAAGTTCAGCTGAGTATGCTACAGGTTGAATTTGTTCCTGTATATAAAGGTCAAAATTATATGAGAATGTAGTTGTATTACCAGCCAAATCTTTTCCAGTAAGTGTAATTGTTGTTATTCCTGGTTTTAAATCAACAGTTTTATCTTCCCAAAATGCATCATAATAGTAATCATGCCTATATGTAGTTGATCCTATTGTAGCACCTGAAAGTGTATAGCTCCACGATGCAATCGACCCTTGTATAAAAGGCATTCTTATAACATGAGGGTAAGTACAGCTGTTTCCTAAGCCTGCTAATTGAACAGAAATATCTTCCCAATGCAATGAATCACCTATAATAGGGTCGTAATATTTAATTAAAGGGTTAATATTATCAATAACAAGAAATGTCTGATTACAAGTATAGGTTGAATCAAGATATGTTGTCCATCTATTAACATTAGTTATTCCCGGTGAAAAATATTTATCTGTTAATGAACCCGAAATATTTGCTTCATTTAAATTATTTGAACCCGTTGCTGTAAACGACCAAGGCAACTGACTGCTGCAAACTGAATTAATAACAGGGCCTAATTCCACTCCGCTTTGTATCCAATATTCAGGAACCCAAGCAACTACAGTATCTTGGCACGAACCAGCTTCTGAAAATTGTTTTACGTGAACATTTGAAATACAAGTATGCTGATTATTTGTGGCATCCTGATATGTTACCGTAACTGGGATTGTTTGATTTACATCACTACAATTAAAGCTGTTTTTTGAAACCGATGCGTTAGTAATTCCACATACATTATTTCCTCCGTTTAATAAAAGACTATTAGCATTTATAAATGTAATTCCTGTTTGTGGGTCTAAATCTATCGAAATATCTCTGCACAATGGTTGGTCGGGTTGTGCAAGTTTTACGTGACAAAGGCATGAGTCTGCGTTACCTGAATGATCTACAGCTTTTAACCAAACGTCAAATTCAGAACCTGCGTCAGAACATTCATAACTTATTTCGTTTTTCCATGTTCCGTTTCCATTCCATGATGATTTTACTAAATACTCCTTAACACCATGATTATCAAAACTTCCATCATCAATATCGCTTCCGTTTATTTTTGTTTTAACCCATGTATATCCATATTTAAATTCGGTATAACCTATATCTGCAATAGTCTTACATCTTGCTATTGGTTTTATATTGTCAATTACTATAAGAGTAGATGTTCCATATCCTGAATGTCCGGCTTTATCTTGTGCATACCAGTTAACAGTATATGTTCCGGGAGCTATCTGGTCTGGTGTTCCCATAGTATAATTATTGCTATTATAAATAGAAGAAACAGATGGTGTAACATTACCACAACCCGAAACAATTGCAGGTGGAGTAATTGCTGATAATGGCATAGAGCCTGTATAATTCACAAAATATTCTTGAACGTAACCTGATTCAATTATTGGGACTAAGCCAATATTTACATTAAGCGTTGCGTCGCAAGTACTATAACGTCCTGTAATTGTATCGGTAACAATTAATTGAACTGCATTTGTTCCAAGTTGATCACAAGAAATGTTTGTTAAACTATCCCATTCATAACCATTTTGAATTAACATTTTATAAGTTAAATTACTTGTACTATTACAACTAGTTGAGCCATTATCCAGAATAACTCCTGAAGCAGGAACACTTGCACCACTATTTGGAATAAGAACTCCAACACCATCAGTTATACATCTGGCAATTGGAGAAGGTACAGGGTCGATATATATTGAAAAACGAATTTCTCCAAGTTTATTTCCACTAAGATCTTCAAACCAAAGTTTGCTTAAAAGATTATATGGAATATTTTCTTGTAATGAAACAGTAAAGCTACTTGAAGTTTCTTTTGCTAAAGTAATAGTATCTATATTAAGTTGTAATCCAAAATTAAGATTGCCATTTAGTGAGGCTATCTTAGGAACAACTGTAACTGTTTGATCGGAGTTATTAGAAATACTAAAATTCTTTGTTGCAGGGTATGGATAATCAGGACTTGAACATGAAGGAGAGCCTTGATAACCCATTTTAATTGTTGTTGGATTGTTTAGATTATTAGCATGCCAAACTATAGATTTTCTAGTGTTCCAATCCCAATATTCAACAAATACACCTGGTGTAGATAAAACTTTAATATCATCAAGTCCAATATTAGTTCCATTTTTTCCAACTTGCCCACCTACTGCTAATTCAATTAAATTCATTGCAGGTCTAACATATTGAGCATAATTTGATATTATTGGGTAATTTTCTGCTAAAGTTAACAAATTATCTGCTACAGTTGGAAGTTCAAATCTTGTTTGACAATTATTGAATCCACCATTAGGAATATGATACCAAAAGCCTATTCTGCAATTGAATAATTCATTTTTAGGAATACCAACTCCCTCAATTTTAACTACATATTCTGTCCATGTTTGAGGGTATCCGGGCAAGGTTAAGCCACTATTTATTTCTTTTAATTGGGTAGTAAAAGTTCCATAGCTGTCAGCAGTATTTCCTACATTAACACTATCTGAAATATCTAAACTTAAACGTACTTCAAGTTTGTTAGGTCGGTTGCAATCGGCAAGCTTATTGACATCCATATTGGCAAAAGCCAGCAGATTGTCAAATGTTGAAATATCAGGCTGTGCTGTGGTAATAAATCTTAATTCATCGCCACTTTTTACATCATAAATTATAGGTGTTATAAACCAGTTACTTATATTTGCTCCATCATAATCGTATTTAGAATATCCAACATAAGCATAAGCATACTTTTCAGAACTTATTGAAAAGAAATCATATCCGTTTGCTGGGCCAACCGACCCAACAAAGTCTTTAAACTTCCAGGTATTAGCCTGATAAGGTTGTGGAGAACTATTATTTATAAACTTCCATCCATAAATATAATTACCTGAAAAATCTTCAGATAATCTTTGCGACCATGATTTATTGGTCAATAATAATAGGTAAATAAAGGTTATCCCTAAGTAAATGTATTTTTTCATATTGTTAAATTTTTAATGTCTAAAATATAGATGCAATGTAGTACCATTATACTTAATTACAAAATATTATTTAGATTATTTCTAAATAATTTTAATGTATTATATAATAATTATGTATTAAGGATATAAAATAATTTCATTTTGATTTTACTCAATTAAAAGTTTATTCTTTTTAAATCCTTATATTTAGATTGTGTTATGAAATGTAAATTTATAATGTATATTTTACTTTTATGGTAACATAAATATTATAAATATATTTAGCTGATATAAAAGACTGGCTATTCGACACTTTAAGTGGAGAAGGCATTAAATTTAATATTTTCATTCACTACTAACCGACTAAATTCTTGTTAATCCTCTACGAGGAAAAATTGAATTTCTATTAAGTTGTTTTATTGTCATTTAAGCTCTACGAGCTATTCACCGTAGGTGATTTATGTCAATAAAATAAAAACTACCCCAAAATCCCAAATTACCTCGGAGAGGTTTAACTATTAAATAGTTCCAAGAAAATTAAAATTTTAGTCGGTTAGTAGTGATTTTCATTTATTTTTTTTATCGACAAAAAGTAACAAAAAAACACTTCGACAATTGCTTACTTCGACAGGCTCAGCACATCGCAGTGCTTCGCTTTTAATTGCAAGAACTCACTCCGACTGCGGCAGTGTTCAAACAGCTTTCAGTTAATAAGGATTTGTTTTTTTATGCTACGCAATTCCGTTCTATAACTGAAATTTGATAAAAAAGGAAATTTGTCGTACACCCTTTTTTTTCTTTTGTTTTTTATGTAATATATTTTTTATTAAATTTGATTTTTAGCAATTTTAGAGTTATTATTAATTCTGAAATAAACATGACTAGTTACGTTTATTTTTTATTTTTGGACAATAATCGTGATTGGTTACTATTAGCGATTTTTAACGTCAAACATAAGAACAAAAAGACATGGCAGAAAATTATTTTAATTACCCTGACGAGACAATTTTTCATGGGATTACAGATAATTCGAATGGATTTACATTTCTTGAAGCAAGGGCGTTGGCAATAGATGATGAAAAGCTCTTTAAATTAAAAGAGCGACTATCATGCTATTATCTAACTGGACTAAAAGAGTTGGGAAATCCATTTACAATAGCAGTATTAACTTGCATGGGTATAGAAGTTTTAGGACAAGTAATTTTAGGATTTAATAGTAAGGGTGATACTATTGATAGTAATACAATTCTTATTTATGAAATGCTCGACTCAAAAATGCAAGATGTCTTATCTCCCAATTTTGCATTAAATTATAATTTAAGGAGGAATATTACTGGACAAAATATTGACTTTACATTAGATTTTACAAGTTACGCAAGAGTTGTCAGAAAAGGATTAAGGAATGCTTTCACTCATACATATAGATCTCTTGGCGTGTTTTTAGATGCAGGGCAATCAGATTTATTGCTAATTGATGAAAATATAGGATGTTTAATAATAAATCCAATTGTATTTCGCGAAAGGTTTCTCTCAGTATTTGAAAAAACTTTCTCTGATTTAATTTCAAACGTAAACCCAATATATCGACAAAATGCTTTAATTTATTTCAATCTATTAATTAAACAATAATGCCTGTCGTTACACATGCTAAATTTAATTGCCGTTTTCGTTCTGACAACAAAGTTATCAGCCCAAATAAGAGGCTCTGAAATCAGCTCCGCAATTGACAATTAAACTTATCGCAATCCGTTATAGGGTATTTAAAAAAGAAACAATATATTATGAAAAGACAAATATCAGACGCTGAAAAGCAACAAGTAAGATTGCAACAACAAGATAAAGATGGTTCTTTGAGATGCTTTATTTCTGGAGAAGTTATTGGTGATACAGACGACTATGAGTATGACCATATTTTGCCTTTTTCAAAACAAGGTGACAGTGATTTATCGAACATCCGAATTGTTCTTAAAGAGTATAATCGCAGAAAATCCGACCAACCACTCTATGAGTTTAGGGACAATTATAAGCTTGAAAAACTTTTCAATGACAAGAAAAATAATATAAAGCTCCAAGACATATTTCTTCTCAAAGAAATTTTACCAAAATCATTTCATTTTACAATTGAACCCGACAATATAAAAGTTGACGATGGTGTTGATAAAAAAACTTTTTCACTTTTGTTTGACAACATTTTAAATGTTCAATATTTCTACGGACGAGTTCCTATTAAGTGGCTTGAAAATGACGACCAAGAGGGCTTGCAACCAAGGGTTATTGATTACAAAAGACTTATAAGTTTAAGAGACCATTTAAAAGACCATCCACAACTTGCACCTTCAATTGCTCGGCTAATTGATAATAGAATAAAGTTGTTTGACGGTCAGCACAAGTTAGCTGGACAGGTTTTGAACAACACATTAGAAGTTGACATAAAGGCATATATTTCACCAACAGACGCAGATAAAGCAAAAAAACTGTTTGACGACTTGATGATTACAAATCTTGAAGCACATTCAAAGCACAAACAAATTCCTTTTTATACTTCTACTCTTCTTGACCGACTTTCTGTTATTTATAAAGAAATGTTGGGAGAATTCACTTCATTAAAGCCTGTTGACAAACATTCGGAAGAAAATTTCATAAGTTACCTTGTTTCAAACAAACAACATAGTCGAGCAGATGCTAAGCAAATGCTAAAAAGTGTTATTATGACTAATGCTGTTGAATTATCTGCAATAAATAATTTTACGGCTGTTGCATCAAGAGACACAGCATTTGCTTTATCAATTGACTTGTTAAAAACGGCAGTATTCCCAAATACTTTATTTCTCGAACCATCTTCGGCAAATTTTAAATCAACAGGAGATTTTAGAGACTCCGAATTGGAGAATTTCAAAGAAGTTTCTACATTGCTTGTTCTGTATGGACAACTAAATAATTGGGTTCCAAAAAATCGTGGAAAGTCGTTGACAAATATTGAACTAAAAGCAAGAAGAATTTGGCATAAAGGTTCTGTATTGACTTGGGCTCCATATTTAAAAAGTATTTTAGGTATGGCTTTCAATTTCATAACAAACGAAGATAGAGAAAAACTTTTGTATCGTGCTATTATGGACACTAACCAAAAGGACAGAATTACAGTTTGTTTACAAAGACTTTTTGGTCATCCACTTTGGGACGAGCCAGAAGGAGAAATTGATAGCTTGTTGGTTTCCGCAAGGCGACAAGACGAATTGTTTAATCGTAAAGGTCTAACTGAAATGTATGTATTAACAGGTCAGAACAAGTGATACAAGAGACCATCAAGCAATATGAAAAACAGCAAAAGCATCAAATATGATAGAATTAGTAGCCAATACACTTTTGTGTAACTTGACAGAACAGTGATTCGAAATCGGCAACAAAAACATTCCTCTAAACCGTTGATGGCAATTTTGAAAAATGATAATTCTTCATAAACATTAACACAGTAACTTAGAATAGACAGTAAAAAAATGAATAGAAGACGAACAGATGGTGATGAAACATGGTATCGGCTTTTGGATTGGACAAAAGGACAAAAACCTAGTGAACGCCTTGCTTTGCAAATTTTGAAGACAGAAGGATTTATTTCATTAGATCCATCCCATCCTCTTGGTGGTAGAGATGGATTAAAAGATATGATTGCAACTAAGGGTGGCATTAAATGGATTGGTGCTACATTTTTTCCTCGCGGTCAACAAAGTTTTAAAGACATTAAGAAAAAATTTCTTAAAGATTCTGTTGGGATTAAAAAAAACAATGTAGAAGGATTTGCCTTTTTGACTAACCAAGAATTAACTTTAAAAGAAAGAGATGAGTTAAAAACGTTTGAAAAATCATACAATATTGAAATTTATCATTTAGAAAGAATTGCTGGAATTCTTGATTCCCCTGAAAATTATGGTGTTCGTCTTGACTTTTTAGATATTGAAATGACAAAAGAAGAACAAATTTCAGTACTTGCAATAACGAACAAGAAACTTGCTGGAATGGAAGAAAAATTAAATAAGTTGCTTGAAGACAGAATAGAAAAGCAACAAGAATTGAAATTATTTGACCATCCCGTAAATGAATTAACTGAAGAAAAGCTTTTGACGGCTAATAAAAACGCTCTAATAATTTTAGAACTTGAAAATATTAAAGAAAGATATTTTAGTTCAAATTGGGATAAGCAAGAGGAAATCATTACTGAGATATACAAATTCTCCAATCATTCAAATCATAGGATTGCACTGGAAATTTTTGAATTTCTTTTAGCCATTTCTGACGAAACACGCAGTGGAATGACTTATAAAATGGGAACATCTGTTTTCGGGTCTGTATTAGATTTTTTCCCATCATTCCATGATGAAGAAACCAGACAGCAATCAATAGAGCTTGCCAGAAAGTGTATTCTTATCGGAGACAATATTGCATATGACTCTTTTATTCACTTACGCAATATTGCTATAGCTATGTGGGGTCTGACAATTATTAAATTTATCTATCGTTCTGCAAAAAAAATTGAACTTTTTGAATTAATGGAGGAGGTAAATCAAAAATACAATGAATTAGAGTCAAATTTGCAAAGACCAGAGCGAACAGATTTAGATGATGCACAAGAAATGACAAAAATATTTAGAGCAGACCTTGAAGAATGGAGTTTGTCTTTCCCAATGCTAACACCTCATTTAATGCAACGCTTAACAATTGATAATAAAAAATAAATTTTTAATAGTTTTTTTCTTGTAATATAGCATTTGAAACTAATTCTGAAATGTCATTAATCGGGACATCACTTTGCTTGTTCATAGTTTTTTTACATAAAGGACAAGCTGTTACAATTACATCTGGTTTGTGTTCAGATAATTTTGCAACCATATTGTTCGTAATTTTATTTCGTTCAGTTTCAGAAATGACAAAATTTCCTAAGCTTCCTCCACAACATAATGCGTTATCTTTTTCGTGATTTGTCGTTTGCAGATTTGCAATGGCGTTTAATATTTCTCGTGGTTCATCGTAAACATTATTTGTTCTTGAAAGTTCGCAAGGGTCGTGATAAACAACATTTAATTGGCTTTTTGAAAGTGTGATTTTTTTATTTTCGATAAGTCTTTTAATATACTGTGAGTGATGCAGAACTTCAATTGTTAAATTATATTCGTTTTTAAATATATTGTAGCATATAGGACAGGAAGTTACCAGAGTTTTTGCACCTGTTTTATTAATTAGTTTTTTGTTTTCGTATTTAAGCTCTCTGGCTTGTTTTTCGTTTCCAGCAAACAATAAGGGCTTTCCACAGCAAATGCTTCCTTCTTTATCAAGAAAAATATATCTATCGCCTGATTTATTTAAGATTTTGACCATCGAATTTTTGATTGTCGGAGTTAGATGTGTCATACATCCGGCAAAGTAAATTACATCATATTCAAATGGTGCTACTGTTACTTTTTCATCAAGATAATTAAAATTAAAACCGTTTTCCGGTGCAAAATCGTGTCGTTTAAGAAGTCTGACTTTATTAATATCAATTCCTACAGGACAATAAGTTGTGCATCGTCCGCAAAGTAAACAATTATAGGCAGTTTCGCTTGAAAGAATATTTCGTCTTATTTGTTGAATAAAATATACTCCTTGAGTTTTATTTTGCATAACATCAGTGAGTTGGCACTTATCAATGCAAATACCGCAACGTGAGCAAGAATAAATTTCAAATTCTGTATAGCCTGTATGATTTTTACTGGTTCGGATTCCACAATTTCTTAAATAAATCAGAAATATTTCGGTTGGAATGTGCATATACCTTGAAAATGGAAGAAATATAAAAAACAAACATAATGCTGAGGAATAAGCCCACCAAAAAGGATATTCAAGCATTTGAAGCGGAAGAAAAGATGCAAAAATATTTCCAAAAGTTCCTGTTAGAAATCCGCCATTATTATATAAACCCGATGTAAAACTTTCTGCTAAAAACCTGAGTGGAAAAATAGTCCAAAGACTGTATAATGCAATTTTATCGCCAAGAATAAGTTTTGTTGTGCGTTTTAAGCCAAATAAGTTGCTATAAACTCTTTTTGAAATGGCTAAAATAGTGGCTGTTAATAAAATCAATAATATTAAATCCATTATAAAAGTAAAACCCTCGGCAAAGAAAAATCCATGAGTATTGTGTTCAAAGTATCTTAAAAAAATGGGGTCGTAAGGCATATTAAATACTCTGCTTTTATGAAATTTTGATTCCATTGCTCCTATTACAATAAGCAAAAACCAGCCAAATGCAAAACTCATGTGCATCCAGCCAAGCATGGCATTTATTTTAAAAATTTTTCTATGTAAAAGACTTTCACGGAATACTTCCCAAATAGAGCCTATGAATTTAAATTTTAATATTCCGAGCCATGCTTTTCGTTTGTCTATTCGAGGCAATTTGACTATCCACATAGCATATCGAGTGCTAAGTATGGTGAACAAAATTAATGCTCCTATACAAAATGGTAATACAAAATAATCAAAGTTCATAATGTTCAATTCCTCGTTTGATATTTAAAATTACGTTTCTGGTATTTACGCCTCTCGGACAAGCAAGATTGCATTTTCCACAAAGCATACACGATTCAATTTCTTTTTTTAGGCTTTCGTTTAATCCTCTTTTAAGATAAAGTATAATTCTTCTTAAACTTAAATCGGTAAATTTTGACGCAGTACAAGTAGCAGAACATGTTCCGCAAAAAATACAAGTTCTGATTGACTTTTCTGACTCAGCTACAAAATCATATAGCTTAGTATCATTCTTGTCGTAGTCTATTTGCCTATCATTTTGAATCGTATAACCAAAATTCTTCATGATTTTCAATATCTCGTTTGTGTAAATCAAATCCCAACAAGTAACTTGCAACAGATGAGGCTGCTGCACGTGCATCAGTAATAGTGTTTGTTATTGTTTTAGGTCCGGTACATGAGCCTGCAAAGAAAACTCCATCAATATTTGAAACATTAGTTAAGGTATGCTGGTCTTTAGTTTTATAAAATCCATTTATTCCAATGTTAAGTCCCATAAGTTTTCCAACCTCTTTTGAGCCTTTTGATGGTACAAACCCTACGAGTAAAACAAGAATATCAACATTCATTTTCAGTGGTCTTCCTGCAAGTGTGTCTTCTACTTTCAAAACTATTGTTCCATCTATGTTTTCGGCTGCTTCTGATAATCTGCCTCTTATAAATTGAATGCCGTATTTTTCCTGAGCTTTTTTATATAATGCTTCGAAATGCATTCCATACATTCGCATATCCATATAAAAGTTAAAAACTTCTGTTTCGGGCATTTTTTCTTTTATTTCAATAGCTTGTTTTACACCTGTAACACAACAAACTTTTGAACAATAAACATGTCCAACTTTTTCATCGCGTGAGCCAACACAATGAACAATTCCAATTCTTTTGGGAGTTTTTCCGTCAGTTGTAGTTATTGGATTTCCCGACATAAATATTTTCTCTAAATCTGCTGAAGTAATTACATTGTTATAGATTCCATAACCGTATTCTTCTTTTCGATGAGCATCGAATAAATCATAACCTGTTGTAATCAAAATAGAATCGCCAAAAAATGTTTTGCCATTGCTTAGTTCAACACAAAACTGCGTATTTTTTTTTTCAATAGATTTGATTTCAACATTTAAAACTTTATTTATTTGTTCAAAATCAATGCCTTTTGCAAGAAAATCAATTACTTGCTTTCCGTATCTCATGGTTGGAAAAAGTCGTTCCCAATTGAGAAGGTGTCCGCCAAGTTCGTTTGATTTTTCAAGAAGGGTTACATTAAAACCCATTGCCGATAGATATGAAGCTGACTCCATTCCGGCAATTCCACCACCAATTACAATAACATTTTTCTTTGCCATTTTTTTAATAAAATTTTAAGTGGGTAGCCTTTTCTGGTTTTCCTAAATCAATGTTATTTAATCCTTTGTATTTGTTTTCTGGAATATAATCAATTCCCATTTTGTCTAAAACTGGTTCACATGCAACCTGATGCAACTGCAATCCCAAATCCCATGGGTCGTAACCCAATACAAGTCCTGCAACTTCTTCATAAGTAAATGCTGGTATTCCGTTTCCGTTTTCGCCATAAGTTATTCCTTCCATTTCGCTCAAAGCATATTGCCATCTGTCGAAAAAATAAGGACATCCGGGGCAATTTGTAATAATCATATCTGGTTTATATGGAGCCATTGAATCAAATTTTTTCTTTGAACATGATATTGAATATCCTCTGTTTGCCTTAACAGCGTATTGCCTAAATCCAAATCCACAACAATGCCTTCTTTCAGGATAATCAATTACACTTCCTCCCCAAGAATCGACCATTCCAGCAAGAACATAAGGATATTCGGCTCCTCCAATTCCTTTATGAGGAAACATTTTAGAATAATGACAGCCAATGTGTTCAACGATTTTTAAAGGTTCTCCAGTTTTTTTATTTACAAGTTTGTATTTGGCTTTTTTTTCTATTTCATTTCTGTATTTAAAAATGATGTCAGAAGTATGAGCAAGATTATCAGGTATTTCAAATTCTCGACGGGTTGCTTTGTAAAGATTTTCGCGAGTTTTTTCAAGTGTTTCAGGAAATTCGTACCATGTTTCTATAATTTCGGTATAAAGTCCGAATGACGTAATGCAAGAAGGTACAAAGTTTTTATATCCTGCTGATGTCATCAATGCGAAATGGCGGGCAACAACTGTCATTGTTGTTTCCAGAGGCACAATATCTGAATGATAAGCAATACCTGTGCATGTTGTATGATTTGGATCATCATACACATCTTTACCCAGTTCAGATATTAGAATACGCAAAAATGTAGCTTCAGAACCTGGGAAAAAATTTTGTCTAATACATGAACGTGCATAATAGTAGTTGTCTTCGGCAATATCTTTTTGATAATCTTTCCAGATTCTTTCTTTTCCTTCAATAATCATAATCTATATTTTATGATGATTCATATTATTTACTTCATAAACATGATTGAAATACTCATCTTGTCCTGATGAAAATTCCAATTTTAATTCCAATGCTTTTTTTCGAGAACATTCTTCAATATAATTGAATTGCTCAGTTGCTCCGGTAACATCAAATATTTTTTGCAATTCGTCTAAATTTTGGTTAGAAATTTTTCTTAAAATTCCTGCTCCTTCTTGTCCATAATTTCCACCCAGACGATCTAAAACAGCTTTTCGGTTATTCCTGTACCAATCCCATATTGGACCTTGCTCTGGATGCATTTCGGTTGTCATTTCATCAATATGAACACAATATCCATATTTTAAAATTGTATCGCCAATTGTTCTTTTTAATGCTAAAAGTTGTCGTCCTTTTTCTGACTCTATAAAGTTTCCAGTTTTTATGGATAGAGCACGTAAAGCAATAATAACCAAACCTGGAGCATTTGACCGTGGACAGCGAGTTTTGCACGACATACATTCGCCACAATACCAAATTGTTTCGCCTTTCAATAACTCTAGTATTTTGCTATCGTCTTTGCTCTGAACTGTGTCAATTACTTGTCGGGGGTCGTAATTGTAAAATTCTGCGGCTGGGCATATTGCAGTACATGTGCCACAATTAAAGCAGGCATTTAAGCCTTCTTTTAATCTGACATCTTCTAACAGCTTTTTATACAACGTTTTCATTTGTTATAACTTTATAGTTAGCATTATCCAGCCCCAATTAGCATATTTCTCAAAATCGCCACCCTTAATTACTGATAATGATTTTGTTGCAAAAAATGTTGAATATCCGAATTGAACATTGGCATTTTCATTAATTTTATAGTTAATTGAAAAATCAATTTCTGAACCCAATTGTTTATTCAAAGTTGTTACATTAACAGTATCTGTTTTGTCAATCAATTTTCCTGTAAGTTGAAAATTATGATATGCAAGACTTGTTGAAAAATTTGAATTTAACTTATAATTTAACTGACAATAATAATCAGAAAGTCCTCCTCCACTTGTATTTTTGTCAATTTCAGTAAAATAATCCATAAAGCCTAAAAATCGGTGTCCAATGCCATATAAGTTGCTAAAAGCATTATTTTTTTTGTTTTCAGTATTTGTTTCGTCGTTTCCTGAAAAATAATCAGTTGCAACAAATACATCAACATTTTTTGTTAAATAATATCCGGCTTTTGCAGAAAAGAAATAAGCGTTAACATCGTTTCCTTTAATATCTTTTCCTGCTTGATAATATCCTGATAAATCGGCATATAATCCAATAGTATCGTTTTTGTAATTAATATTTCCACCACTTGTAGAACGAACATATAATATTTTTTCGTTTTTATCTTTCTGATTTCCATCAGCAATACTTATAACAGAGGTTTTTAGGTTTTTATTCAGCTTGTACGAAAGCCATAAATATGATAGTGATTTATAATATTTTACAGGATAATTACTTTCAAAGCTCTTATCAATATCATTATTATAAGCTAATCCAAGATGTGCCTGAAAGTCAGATTTTTTGTACTTTATCATTGCAACATCATGTGTTGCCCCAACATTATTCCAATTATTAATAGAAAGTAATCGTTCATCATCGTATTTTAGTTCCTGCCTTCCAACCTTAATTGCCATACTCTGCTTTAGCTTTATTTCTGCCCATGCTTCATATAATAATGTACTAGCAATATCATCTTTGCTTTTTACTTCTCCCCAAATTCTTGCATCTTGAATAGAAATAAATGTGCTTATATTATCCTTTTCAAATGAGAATTTTACTCTACTTCGTTGCGATGTTATATAAGCTGGTTTTGTAAGCGAATCACGCAATGATTTATAGCCATTTCGATATTCGAAACGAGGTCTTATTTCGCAATTAAATTTCGATTGTGCGAATGAATTTGTTATAAAAAACATTACAATAATAACTAAACAAATTTTTTTCATATTTAAATTACTTTTTTAAGTTTCTAAAATATTAATAAATACTAAGCTTATATAGGTTATTTAGCATATATTTAATTATAAAAACCTTTTAAATAAGCCTTAGTTTTTTCCATTTTTGGGTTTTCAAAAAATTCATGAGCCTCACCATGTTCAATTACTTCGCCCATATACATAAAAACAACATAATCGGCAATTCTTCGGGCTTGTCGCAGAATGTGAGTAACCAGAACAATAGTGTAATGCTGCTTTAGCTGAACAAATTTTTCTTCAATAGCCTGACTTGAAATTGGATCTAATGCCGAAGTTGGTTCATCGGCAAGTATGAAATCGGGGTCAACTGCCAATCCTCGTGCAAGACATAGACGCTGTTGTTGTCCGATTGACAGGCAAGATGCAGGGTCTTTTAATCTATCCTTTACTTCGTCCCAAATACTTGCCTGACGCAAATAATGTTCGACACGTTTATCGAGATATTTCTTCTTTCGTCGTCCGCTAATTCGTAGCCCATAAGCAATATTATCGTAAATGCTCATTGGCAGTGGATATGGGCGTTGCGATAAGAAACCCATGTTTTTGCGGATTAATGAAACATCGGTTTTAGATGTAAAAATATTTTCGTTATTTATAATTACTTCGCCATCAATTTTTACACTATCGTTAAGGTCGGTAAGTCGATTAAAGCTCTTTAATAATGTGGTTTTTCCACAGCCCGAAGGACCTAAAATTACAGTAATTTTATTAGCAGGAATTAATATATTTATATCCTTGAGTATTTGTTGTTTATCTATGTATAGATTCAGATTTTTAACCTGAATTGTTGATTTATTATCCATTTTAAAACTTTATTTTATTTTTTTGATATTTTCTTACTAATAATCTCGATATAACGCTAATTATTAATATTATAACAGTCAAAACTACTGCCGATGCATAAGCTCTGTTTTTAACTTCTGCAACTGGTGATGAAAGTTGAAAAAATATTGCAAGTGGCAAAGTTGCTGCCTGTTGATTTAATGATGTTGGGATTGAATCGGTAAAGCCTGTGGTAAATAATACTGAAGCAGCATCACCAATAGCTCTTCCGAAAGATAAAAGCACTGCTGTAATTACACCCGGAAAACATTGTTTTAAGAAAACTTTATAAGCGGTTTCTGATTTTGTTGCACCTAATGAGAGCGATGCCTCAAGTAATCCATTAGGCACAGTTTTCAGTACCTCATCAATTGCCCTGACTATAATTGGAATAATAAAAAGTGTAACTGTAATTATTCCGGCAAGTAACGATGTTCGCATGCCAAAATATATCATTAACGAAAATCCAAATGCCCCATAAACAATAGATGGAACACCCCAAAGTAAATCTAGGAAAAATCGAATTGTATTTACAATTTTTTTATGCTTAGATAGATGTATATTCATATATAATGCAACAGGTAATCCTATAATTACAGCCAAAATAGTTGACGAAGCGGCTAAGTACAATGAACCGATTATAGCGTTTAAAATACCGCCTTCTTTACCAAAGTAAAAACCACCTTTTGGAGTTTGGCTAATCATTTCCCATGATAGTGAAGGGATTCCTTTTATAAGAATGCTGAAAATGATTGATAATAATGCAATTGCAATAATTATTGTAGATAAATACATTAGTACTTTAAATAACTTTTCTTCGATTTTTTTGAAATTCATTTTTTTATCATTTTTTTGCCACAAAGGCACAAAGACTCAAAATTCTTTTTTATTACCTTATACCTATTTACCCATCTACATAAGTCCCATTATAACATTATACCGCTTATACTCTAATACCATTATACCTTATTTATACATTCTTTCATACTTAATAATCGCCATTCGAGATGCGAAGTTGAAAAGCAAAACAACCGCAAATAAAATAAAGGCAGCAAACATTAAAGCTGAATCGTATAGCGGAATCGACATCATTTCACCATAATTATTTGCTATTAAAGCCGGCAATGGATAACCAGCATCAAACACGCTTGTAGGAATTTTAATTACATTTCCAACGACCATTAAAACCGCAATAGTTTCTCCGAAAGCCCTTGAAATTCCTAAGCCAAAAGCAGAAATAATTCCGGGATATGCTTTTTTTATTACTACAAATTTTATTGTTTCCCAACGACTTGCACCAAGCGAAAGCGAAATTTCTGTTAGGTCAATTGGTACAGCTTTAAATATTTCAATTAAGATATTTAAAATGAAAGGAATAATCATTACAGAAAGGACTATAGCACCAGATAATATGCAGTAACCCGATGTTTTTATATTAAAAATTGGTGCAATATAGTCCGAAACCATAGGCACTATAAGTAATAAACCCCATACACCATAGACTACAGAAGGAATACCTGCAAGAATATCAATTACGGGATGCATTAAACTTAACATTCGTTTTTTTCCATACTGAGTTAGCAGTATTGCCGACAAAAGACAGATTGGTGCCGAAAACAATAATGCAAGAACTGTAACCCATAATGAGCTTATGATAAATGGTAAAAATCCAAATTTTTCTTGACTGGGTAGCCATTCTGACGTAAAAAGTAAATCTATAATTGGTATTTTTTCGAATAAATAGCTTGACTTAAAATATAAGCCAATTAACATTATAAAAGGAATTGTTATAATGAATATGAAACTTAATAGCATCCATTTGCTATGAATCTTGTTAATGATTAACCTATTGAGCCTATAAAGATTAAGCTTTTTGAATAATTCTGACATTAATTGCTGATTTTTTGCAGTTCAAGTTTGATTTTTTCATCAGATAATTGAACATATCCTGATTCTGTAACATATTTTTGTCCATCAGTTAAAATCCATTTAACGAAGCTTATAAGAGCTTCATTTTGAGGTTTGTTTTTTGTTACAAAATATAAGTCACGGGCGGGAGGACTTGGATATTTATCGTTTTTAACAGCAGTCATTAAATCGTCAAGATTGTCGTAGAAATTTTCATCTTCATCAATTTTTCCATTGCTGTTTAAGTCTAGTGGAACTACTTCCATTCCTTCATATTTTTTTCGGGTATCAATATCATATACATAAACAATATTGTTATAGCCGATAGAGTTTTTATCGTTTTTGATTGCATCAGCCATTCCTGGGTCGCCATAAACGCCAACGCCATGAAGATCTTCTTGGTTTTTGCCAAGATATAAAGCCCACATTTCTGCTGCACCACAAGCATCTGAACGATTATATACATACATCATTTCTTGTGATTTACAGGTTTTGTACAAATCTTTCCAAGTTCCTATTTTCTTTTCAACATAAATTTGGTAGAATTCCTGTTGTTTAATTCCAATTTGTTTAATTTCAGGCAATACCGGATTGTTAGAATTAACTGTAGCTAATACTGCATCTTTAGTGAGTGCAATTTTAAAAGCTCCTTTTTCTTCTTCTTCTTTACGTATTTCTCTTGACAACATTCCAACGTCAACCATGCCTGAAAGTACGTCTGTCATTCCTTTTCCGGCACCTCCTGCTGAAATATCAATTTTAACATCAGGGTTTAATTTTTTAAATTCCTCTGCCCATTTTACAGCCATAGGGTAAAGAGCAAAAGCCCCAGAAATGCTGATTGTTCCTTTTAAAGTTGTTGACTCTGATTGAGGTTCGGTTTTATTACTGCATCCAGCAAAAATATTTGCCAGAATTGCTACAATTACTAAATTACAGACTTTTGTTTCCATGATAATTAGCGTTTAATTTTCATGGACAAAATAACTGTACACAAACCGCTTTTGTAACAGTTTAAAAGCTTAAATTTAAGGAAGTTTTATACGATTAGTAAATATACCTATTCGAAATACGTTTAAAAGCGTATGGAGTGTACGACATTTTGTCTCAGAGTCTCTTTTTATGAGATTATGTTGGAGCGAGAATAGTTATTCAAACAGAAATTCTGTTTACAGGACTCTACGTCAATTAATAACCTATCATTTTTAAATTAATCGTATGTCCGATAATTTCTTTTTGCTTTATATACATGTTTTTAGTAAGTTAAATTGGGTTAAAAAAATAAAAAACGTTACGTTTTTAACATTTTATGTGATTAATATAGTATAATAACTAACAATTTTTGCAAAAACATTAATCAACTTATTAAGTATATTCGTCAATGATTATCATTATTTAATCACTAATAACTTGACGCTTATAAATAATAATTATTTTAAGATTAAAAGATATTAAATAATGTTTTAAATTTACAATGTTACAAAACCACACAAAATGTTATTTCCTATTGCATATAACAATATAAGCTTAAAATACTCAGAGGCACAACCCTCTGAAGCTCGCATTATACTAGAGAGAGAGAGAGAGAGAGAGAGAGAGAGAGAGAGAGAGAGAGAGAGAACTCCTTTATACATAAAAAATCCAAAACTAAAAGCTCAAAGCAAAAAGCCCAAAGTAGCAATTTCGCTTACAACTTTGGAGATAACACACTTTTTTTCTACCGAACTACAAAACAACGTTTTAAAACTTTGGCAAAGTTCAAAAAGCTAATAACAAATGTAGAATATTAAATGTAGAATGATGATAAAAACAAACAACATTTCGGCATTTAGACTACGCTTCTATGTCCGAAACTAAATGACCACAAATAACCAATTAAATAAATAAACTATGAAAAAAAATCTTTATTATTTAGTGTTAATACTAGCTATTAACTTAATTGCAATTAATGCAAATGCACAAACAGTACCTGCATCACAACAATTAATCTATTACCAAAACTTCGACAGTTTGCAACACTCATCAACAACTTATCCAGTTGCTTATCAAGGCTGGAAGGTTGCAAATTCGTCAGGGGCTTCGTTTAAAACCGTAGCACCAATAGCCGATGTATCGCTCATAGCTAATGGTTCGGCGAGTTCTTCTGCTGGTGGAATCTATAACTATGACGGAAAACTTGGTATGCTGGCTTCCACATCAATTGACCCTGCAATTGCCACGACTATAAATACATTGGGATTCTCAAATATTATTGTTACTTTTGATATTATGACAATCCGAAATCCATACAACGGAGGAGCTAATACACGCCTTAATAATATTGAACTTCAATACCGAACAGCTAATGGAGTTGGTGCATTTACTTCGCTTTCGGGCAGTATTTATAGAAACAATACAACTACTCAAACAGGCACTGGAGTTACCACTCCACAAAACCTACAAACAGTTACAGTTAGCTTACCTGCAAGTTGCGAAAACCTCGAAACTGTACAGTTACGTATAGTTCAGCGAGACTCTACAGGCTCAGGTTCAAGACCATCGTTTGCAATAGATA
>Ga0154347_1105_pt1 | contig 26865 bp, 21 predicted proteins | sample RifGroA2_FD_115875 | JGI IMG/M metagenome (GOLD analysis project Ga0154347, IMG submission 115875) | Bacteroidetes bacterium GWA2_31_9
CCATTTCAGACATTTTCTTAGGATTCAAATTATTGTCGGGATTAATATTGTTAAAAAATTGTTCTGTCTGGTGCTTTAATCTTAATTGTGTAAGAAAGTTGAAATGAAACACAAGTTCATCTGCGGTTGTTTCACTTAACACGTTTAAAGTTTCAAGCTCTTTAATTCTATTTATTGTATTTGTATTTCTAATACCATTATAGAGCGAAAAAATTCTAGTAAATAAAACTACACTTGCTATACAATTTTTAACATCCAAAATTTCAATATTTTTACCTGCTACTTCGGTAATTATACTTCCAAAAAAGTTTATTGGAGGCTTAAAATTAATGATTGATTGAGCAAGATTGTAAAAAAATGCCGATTTACCTTTTAAATAATTAAAGTTATGATTTTCAAGCTCATTAAACAATACTTGGCTTCCATATACTAATCTTAAATCGAAAAAAACTGATATATTTAATAAATTTGAAGGTTCTGTATTTTCAATCCAATCAACAAAATATTCTTTCCAAACACTTAGTGGTTTACACCATTTATTATTATTTGCCATATAACCACCCTTGCATAAAGGCAATCCAGACTTATCAAGATATTTACAAATTCTATCAGAAAGTTGATAAAAATACTTTTCAATTTCAACAATCGATTCACTTGATACATCGCTAAATATTAATGCGTTATCTTGGTCAGAATTTAAAACGAGCTCTTCTCTGCCTGCACTACCAAATGTAATGAATGAAAAATCGACAGGTGGAACTCCTGTTTCCATTACCGAAATTGCAATTATTTTATTAGCAATTAAATCATTTATTGATGAAATTAAACGATTAATTATTATTGAGCTACCTATTTGATTTAGAATTGGTTTAATGAGTGTGGGTATCTGATTTCTAATAATTATTAATTCGTCAATATTTTTACAATTATTAATAATTCCATTTATCAACTGCGTTGATATTAATTGCTTTTCATTAAAATTAAAGCTATACACTCCTGTTATTTCACTTCGAGCATTTGATAAATTTATTACAGTATTTGATTTAAATAAAAACTTAGCATAAATATCAGAAATTGAAATATTTTCACTTATAACATGAACCGGAGTATTCATTACCTTGTATAATGGCAGAGCTAAATTAAAATCTGAATCATTAATATATTTTATTAAATCGTTAGAAGCAAACGTACCAATACATTCTTCATTTTTCATTGCTAGAATATATTCTGATTTTTGAAAATTCATGATTTCAAATACTTGCGATAATGGAGTATCGTAACTACAACTAACAACTTTATTCTTTAAATTTAAAACAGGTTGATTTAAAAAACTACTTAAAGAATAAAACATATCATTTAACAAATTTGGCTGTTGACTGGCATTATCATAAGTTATAGGTTCTATAATTCCATCATAAAAATTATTATTTTCATATTCATTCCGACAACTTACAATAGTCAGATTCACAAAAACATTTGAGCCTGACTTATTTTTCAAATTGATTTTACGTTTAACAAAATTCTCATTAACCGGCAAGTCCTTTATAATTTTCTTTAAATCAGAAATATCTGCAATAATTTTATCAAGTTTTATTTGGCTAAACTCTTCTTCACTGCTATATCCCAATAACTTAATTACATTTTTACTGAAATCAGTAATTTTTAATGATTTACTTAATGAAAATCTGAAAAAACAAATATTGGTATAAGTAACCACATTAGTATATGTTTTGCTTAAATCTTCTAATGACTGTTTAAGTTTTTGACTATCTTCTGTATTTTTGAAAGTCAATAATATTCCTTTTTTTTCGGCAAACTGTACAGGTAAAATTGTTAAAATAGTATCAGCAACCTTTTTACTTTTCTTAATAACTTTAACTTGCCTTTGAATCTCTTCATGTAAATCTTCCGTTGAAAAATCTATTTCTGAAATAATTAAATCATTTAAGTTTAAATTTTGTATTTCGTTAGCCGAATACCCTAACCAATTTAATATAAAAGCATTAGCATAAGATATTTTATTATTTATCAATAAAATAATTCCTTCAGTAGCTGATTCTATAAGAGCTTTATATTTTTCTCTCGATTCACGCAATCGTAGTTCTACCCTAAGTCGTTGTTTTTCGATAGTTAAACTCTGAATAGTTATGAAAACTATGATTAACGAAATTATTAAAATGATTGATATTGAGATAAATATTATTTTTTTGGTTAATTTATCAATCTCAAGTTGTAGGTCTTCTAAGTAAATACCTGTTCCGATAATCCAGTTCCATTTTTTAAAACCTTTTACATAAGATAGTTTTGGGACAATTTTTGAATTTTCATCTTTAAATTGCCATCTATAGCTTATAAAGCCCTCATTATTAATTGATACTATTCTTTTAGCTTCAATAAATAATTTTACGCCATCGGGGTCAGAAAATTCTTGCAAACTTTTACCATTTAATTCATGCACATAAGGATGCATCAACATTGTTGGGGTCATATCTGTAATCCAAAAATAATCCTTATTCTCAGCTCCATATCTTAATGATTCAATGCTCTTTAGTGCATTATGCTGGGCATCTGTTAAGTTTAAATTACCTGCGTTGACTTCTTCCGAATACTTATTTAAAATACTCCAAGCTGTATTTGTAAGCTCCTGAAGCATAATTTTTTTTTCGTTGAGAACATTTTCCTCAAAAGCTGGAATAATGAAAATAAAAATTGAAAAAACATATAAGATTATTGCACTTAGTGCAGGTAAAATTATTTTAAGAAAAAAGCTTTTTTTAAATGATGTTTTTATCATAATAATATTTGTCTTTTATAACTAAGTGAAATAACTTGTAATACCAAACTTTCAGTATCAAACAGAACAAATCCACTAAATCCTCCAAAGTTGGCAATTGCAGGTATAGTAACACAACATGGTAAATTTTTCATTGAAACTTCACAATTCTGAGAGTAATTGAAGCCATTCAGAAATCTTGATAATATATTACTAAATGGTTTATAACATACACCTATTCCATCTATATGCAAATGTCCACAAATACTTATATTACAATTATTTGAATTCATAAAGTCAAAATGTATTTTATGTATTGAACTGTTTGAAATTTCTATTTCATTTAAACCATTTATGTTTGGATATAAATAGTGTGAAAATAAATATGTTTTCTCCGATAAAGTTATAAATTTAAACTCAGGTAAACTTATTAAATATTCAAAATTATTTTCAGTTAATTCTAATTCACTATCTTTGTATAAATTTTTAGATTTAGTATAAAATAAATTATTATATGTAAACTCTATTTTATGCTTTGAATTTAATAAATGGTATATATCATGGTTTCCTAAAACAACATCAATGCAATTAGATTTTATGATATTAATACATTCATTTACATTTTTTGAATTTTCATATTTTCCATTTAAGTATGGATAGCCTAAAATATCGCCAAGGCAAACAATCTTGCAACAATTATTCTCTTCAATTATTTTCAGAGCTTTCTTTAAACTGACAATATCTTCATGAATATCAGAAATTATTGCAATAATCATATTAAATGATTTTATGGTATTGCAACTTTAACAATTATAATTTGCAAGAACAAATTACTTTACATATTTAAAAACCTATTAGTTTAGGAAACTTTATTTTTTATAAATGCCTAGATTCAATGCTGTTTGAATCATAAAGTCATAAGCAGCATCGTGTGAGTTTTCTATTTTGCCATCAAGAATTGCTTCTTTTATTGCATTTTTGATAGTTCCAACTTCTTTACATGGCTGTATATTAAGTGCTTGTATTATTTCTTCACCAGAGATAGGTGGTTGCCAGTTTCTTACTTTATCCTTTTCTTCAACTTCTATAAGTTTTTGTCTTACAAGTTCAAAATTCTTAAGATGTAATTTTATTTTTGCGTTATTTTTTGAAGTTATATCAGCTTCACATAAAGTCATTAAATCTTCTGTATCTTCGCCTGCTTCAAACAGTAAACGTCTAACAGCTGAGTCAGAAACCACATCTTCTACTAAAGCAATTGGTCTTAAATGCAATGAAACAAGTTTTTGTACATACTTCATCTTTTCATTTTGAGGTAGCTTCAAATTTTTAAAAATATCCACAACCATTTTTGCTCCAATGAAGTCGTGTGCATGAAATGTCCATCCAATATTTTTAATATACTTTTTTGTCTTTGGCTTTCCAATGTCATGAAGTAATGCAGCCCACTTAAGCCACAAATTATCAGTACTTTTACTCACATTATCCAAAACTTGCAAAGTATGATAAAAATTATCTTTATGAGCCATTCCCTCAACAACATCTACACCTTTTAAAGCACATAGTTCAGGAAAAATTAGTTCTAAAAGTCCTGTTTCATCAAGCAAAAGAAAACCCGTTGAAGGAATTGCAGATAATAATATTTTATTTAATTCTTCAGCAATTCGTTCTTTAGAAATAATTGAAATTCTTTCTTTATTTTTAGTAATTGAAGTTATTGATTCTTCGGAAATTGTAAAATCTAATTGAGACGCAAACCTAATTGCTCTTAACATTCGTAATGGGTCATCAGAATAAGTAATATCTGGATCAAGAGGTGTTGTAATTATTTTATTTTCAATATCTGAAACTCCATTAAATGGGTCAATTAACTCACCATAATTATCTTTATTTAAACTAATTGCAAGAGCATTAATTGTAAAATCTCTCCTATTTTGATCGTCTTCAAGAGTTCCATTTTCGACAATTGGATTACGTGAATTACGTTGATATGACTCCTTTCTTGCACCAACAAATTCTATATCCAAATCATCGCTAATTAACATTGCAGTCCCAAAATTTTTAAAATAGCTAACTTTTTTGACTTTTAATTTATTAGCAACTTTTTTGGCAAGCTCAATTCCACTTCCAAGTGTAACAATATCAATGTCTTTTGATTTTCGTCCTAAAATTAAATCTCTAACATAGCCTCCAATTACATAGCTTTCATTTCCTGATTCAGAAATAATGTCAGAAATAGTTTGAAAAATTGATTCTTTTAATTCTATATACATATCTATATATGTCAATATTGACAATTTATATGACAAATTTACTATTTATTTAAGGTCTATTGAAATTATTTTTCGATTATTAAGATTATTCTGCAAAAATCAAAAATTGTCGAACAACATTAGATGTATCTATTTATTAACTACTTAACACAAATAAACAATAAAAATTTTATTTTTAAAATTTAAGCATCAACGTAATTTTCAAGATGGTATAAATATTGACTATCAGCTCTTGATATTTTAATTTAGATTAATTAAATTTGTAATAACTAAAAAATAACGATTATGTTAGAACATTTAACAGTAGAAACTTTTAAAGAGAAAGTTTTTAATTTTGAAGCAAACAAAGAATGGAAATTTGAAGGTTCAAAACCTTGTTTAATTGATTTTTACGCCGATTGGTGTAGCCCTTGCAAAATGGTAGCTCCTATTTTAGAAGATTTGCAAAAAGAATACGACGGCAAAATTGATATTTACAAAGTTGATACTGAAGACCAAAGAGAATTATCTGCAATTTTTGGCATAAGAAGTATTCCATCAATTTTATTTGTTCCTCTTGAAGGACAACCTCAAATGGCAGCAGGAGCTTTACCAAAAGATAGTTTCAAAAAAGCATTTGCAGAAATATTAAAAGTTGAATAAAATGAAAAAAGTCCTATTTATTAATTTATTGATAATTTTCAGTTCTGTACTTTTTAGCTGTACAAATAAAAGTAGTGCTGAAAATGAAATGGTAACTAAAATTAACGAAAACAAAGGAATTGAACATTTAACATTGGAATCTTTTAAGATAAAAGTCCACGATTTTGAAAAGAATAAAGATTGGAAATTTGAAGGCGACCTGCCTGTAATAATTGATTTTTATGCTGATTGGTGTCGTCCATGTAAAATGGTAGCTCCAATTTTGGAAGAAATAAGCAAAGATTATGATGGAAAAATCAGAATCTATAAGATTGATACTCAAAAAGAACAAGAACTAGCATCAATGTTTGGAATAACAGGAATACCAGCATTTTTATTTATTCCAAAATCAGGTCAACCAAGCATGTCTTCTGGTTATATGGATAAAGAGGCTTTTGTAAAAGCAATTTCTGAGGTTTTATTAGTCAAATAATATTTCTAAAATATTTTAATTTTTAACATCTGTAGCAAAACTGCGGATGTTTTTTGTTTTAGATTAATGCCGTTACTTTCTTACTGCGAGTGGTTATTATATTTACATCTGGTATTTATAAATAAACTTAAGCAAGATGCTTGAAGAAAAACTAACTCGCAAGATGCGAGTGTAGGCAATGTGATTCAATAATTTTCCAAAGCCTTTTTATGCAATACAACAATTTCATTTTTCAAACTTTCGGGTGCAATAACTGTCAATGTATCGCCAAAAGAAAGTAACTCCATTTTGAAATCGTAAGTAATACAAAGTGTTAAGCTGATTCTGAAATCTTCATCATTGTCGATCAATACTTTTTGGCTTTCGTGAAGTGGAAGTGATTTTATATAATTACCTCAAGTATATGACAAGTAACAATTATTTTCTTCTTATAAGTTTGATATACAATTCATCTGTTGAGATAAACTTATTCCACCCTTTTTTTATTATGCCTTTTTTAAGTTCTTTATCCCCACTCCAAAATCTTCCATGTATGTGTTCAGTGAGTGCAATAAATTCAGTATCGTCAATGTCAATATCAGATGTTAGTGTTTCAGCAAGATTGTAGGTGTTTTTTGAAACTAATTTTACATTGATTAATCTTATTCTGCTTGTAATCAGCTTTATGACCCTATTCAAATCATAATCAGTATAATTTCCAAGTCGCTTAATCTTTTCCTTATGTTCTTCTATCTCATTCAACAACTGCTCTGTTGAATAAAAGTTAAATTTGTTTTTTGGCTGTAATATTATCCGAGCAATTTTACTGTTAGTATTCAAAATGGCACTAAAAGCAATGTTTGTGTCTATCACTATTCTCATTAATCAAGTTGCTGTTTGGTTTTTGCCCAACGCCCTTTTTTAATACTTTTTACAAGAATATCTACATCCTGTTGTGTTGCCAAAGAATTTTTAGTAATTTCTTTATATTCAAATAAATCAGTCAAATCTTGTAAATCATCAATATTTACATTGTTAGGTAATCGAAATATTATTTCATTATTAGTTCTTTCAATTATCATAATCCTTTTTTTTAACAAAGTTAATAAATTTTTTAGTGCGATTGAAAATTACTTTTGCTCTTGCATTATCGTTTATCAAGATACTTAAATAATGCTCTCTTACCTGATGTAATGGATTGAGCAAACTGCTTTAAACAAATTCACTCGCAAGATGCGAGTGAAGACAGATAAAAGATGGCTTTGTTTTATAAGTTTTTTGTACTTTTGAATAAAATTGAAAGCAAAGAGTTAATGAAAATATTTTTTAAATTTATTTTTCTAATTTATATATTTTCCTTTACAGAAATTAGTTTTGGACAAATTCAACTCCCCGATAGTGTGAATAAAACTATAAATGGGATGAAAGAGGGATATTGGATAAGTTACTCAAAAGCAAATATTGTAGTATGTTTTCTTATGGGATTTTATTCAACTACAGGACATAGAAATGATGCTGATTATCAAAATTTTTGTAAATCATGTGTTGATAGAGGCGGGAAAATTGATTCAACAAGTTATTCTTGTATAACTGGAGAAGGAAATTATTCAAAAAATCTTAGAAATGGATTTTGGATATTTTACACATGTGATTCAGAATTTAATGGTTTCGATTATTATAATCATACAAAAAAAGGCGAAAAAATATTTCAAATATACTTTAACAACGATTCCATTAATGGAATTCTTACAACTTATTATCCAACAGGGCAAACAAAATCAGAAATTGAATTTAAATATAATGTTCCTTTAGGAAGTATAAAATGCTATTTTGAAGATGGAAAAACTTATATTTCGGGAACTATGAAGCAAAATGAAAAATTCTTTTTGGGCGATGAATATTCTCCAAAAGGCTACAAGCTTCAATCAAGATATTTTTTACTCGAAGATATTTTAAAAGAATGGACTGATTTAGCTGTAATTGAAAAATTAATTAAAACGCCTTAAACTTTATATGTTATGACAAACAAATTCTACTACCAATGCAACGATTGTGGCAAAAACTACGAAACTAACGAAGTAATTTACCTTTGCCCCGATTGTGAAAAAGAAAATACTCCTGCCTTGCCTCCAAAAGGCATTCTTAAAACTTATTACAACTACGAAAGAATAAAGTCGGAACATTCGAAAGAAAATTTATTTTCAAAACTGAAAGAAAAACATTTTATAGATATTCTTCCAGTTCACAATCCGGCAAGTTTTCCTGATTTAAAAGTCGGAAAAACACCTCTTTACTGCCTCGATTCGATTGATGGAAAGACACTTCCGTTTGAACTTTACATAAAAGACGATTCGCAAAATCCGACATATTCGTTTAAAGACAGAGCTTCAATAATGGTTTCGGCATTTGCTAAAGACCGAAAAATTGAAACTATTGTTGCGGCATCTACCGGAAATGCAGGCTCTTCGCTTGCAGGAATTTGTGCAGCTAATAAGCAAAAAGCAATAATATTTGTTCCTGCCAAAGCTCCAAAAGCAAAACTTACTCAAATTATAATGTACGGGGCTAAAATAATCCCAGTTGCTGGCACTTACGATAATGCGTTTGATTTATCAATTGAAGCAACAAAAGAATTTGGCTGGTATAACCGAAATACTGCCTACAATCCAATAACTATTGAAGGAAAAAAAACAGTTTCGTATGAAATATATTCACGATTAAATCAGCAAATACCTGATTATATTTTTGTTCCGGTTGGCGATGGTGTAATTATTTCGGGTGTTTACAAAGGTTTTGAAGATTTGCTTAAACTTGGTATTATTACTAAAATTCCTGTTATTGTTTCAGTTCAGGCAGAAGGGAGCAATAATATTAATTCAAATATAAATTCTAAAAAATTTGTATCTGTTCCAAGCCAAACTATAGCCGATTCAATTTCTGTTGATATTCCAAGAAACTACTACATGGCTGTTAAATTTATTAAAGAATACAATGGCGAATGTATTACTGTGTCTGATAAAGAGATTATTGAAGCATCGTCAGTTATTAGTCGAAATTATGGAATTTTTTCAGAACCGGCAGCTTCGGCAGCAACTGCGGGAATGCTAAAATATTATTCCCAAAATAAAATTCCAAAAGGCTCTAAAGTTATAGTTTTGCTTACAGGAAGCGGATTAAAAGACTTAAATTCTGTGCAAAGTATTATTAATATTCCAACAGCACTAAAACCAAATTTGGAAGAGTTAAAAAAATTATTGCTAAATGATTAAATGGTTGAATAGCAATTTAACGATGTAACAATGTAACAATTTAATTCAATTTTTATATCTTTGGCGACTTAGTTTTTTTATAATGAAGGCATTCAGAATTTTTTATTTAATTCTTTCTACATTTTTACTATTTTCTTCTTGCAAAGTTATGCAACCAAACAAAATGTTTAAAACTGAATCAAGTTACTCATATTCAGACTTTAAACCTTCCGAGGTTGAATATAAAATTAAACCTTTCGACAAATTAAGCATTCGAATTACTACAAATGACGGTTTCAAGTTAATTAATATTGAAGGAACTCAGCAACAGCAACTTCAAGGAATGGAATATCTTGTTGAATATGATGGAAAGGCAAAAGTTCCAACACTTGGACGAATTGATATAGCTGGGCTTACATTACGTGAAGCCGAAAAAAAACTTGAAGATTTATATAAAGAATATTATCAAAGTCCATTTGTTCAGATTAGTGTAACAAACAGACGAGTAATAATTTTCAGTCAGGGTAGTGAAACTGGAACTGTTGTTAATATTGAAGAGGAAAATTTTACTTTAATTGAAGCACTTGCTAAAGTTGGTGGAATTTCAAATAATGGTAAATCATACAAAATCAAACTTATACGAGGAAGCCTTAATAATCCTGAGATATTTATGTACAATGTATCTTCGATAAATGACATGCAAAAAGCAAATTTCTTATTGCAAGCTAATGATATTATTTATGTAGAATCAAGACCTAGATATGTCTCGAAAGTTCTTGAAGAACTGACACCATATTTAAGCCTTCTATCTTCTATGTTATTAATTTACGGACTCTTATTTAAAGCTTTATAATGTCAGAAAAAAAGATTCCACTAATAAATGAAAAATTTGATATTGGACTATTTGTTTATATAGTCAAGAAGAGTCTTATTTTGATAGGTTTATTAATTGGAATAGCTGCCGTTTCTGTATTTGCATATTTAAGATACACATTACCAACTTATAAGTCAAGTTCAATAATTCAGATAAATACCAAAAATCAAACAAATCAACTACTTAATATTGAGAACGTTTCTGACAATAATGAATTGGCACAAATAATTGAATTAATACGGTCAACAGAGTTCTTAAAACGTACATTCAATAAACTCCCTTTTCAAATTACATATTTCTCTGAAGGTACTTTCCTGAAAAATGAATTATATAAAAATGCACCATTCACTATTGAATTTAATATAAAAAACAACATAGTATATGACATACCTATTTACATTGAGTTTATTGATAAATTAAATTTTAATTTAAGCTTTACAATTAATGAAAAAACGATTGAAAAAAAATTCACTATAGGAGAATGGATTGATTTAGACCTTATTGAATTCAAATTAACCGTAAATAATTATAATGCAATCCTTGAAGAACATGATGAATTGACAAAAAACAATTACTTTTTTATTATTAATAATCCAATAAATATTATTAAAGATAACTTATTAAAACTTAAAGTAAATATTCTAAATCCATCAGCTCAAACAGTTGATATTTCATTTACCGATAATAATGCAACAAAAACATCAGATGTAGTAAATACTATTTCAGAAGAATTTTTGAAATACGACGTAGAAAAGAAAAAAGAAAGTGATCAACAAATCCTAGCATTTATTGAAGATCAGGAAAGTTTATTATTAAAAAACATTGATCAAACCGAACGTGAAATTCATGATTTCAAACAATTGAATAATATTGAATTAACAAATCAGGACAATGTTAAACCTATATCTATTTATCTTACAAAATTTACAGAAATTGAAACAGAAATTTTAAATATCGAGTTTGAATATTCAACACTAAAAAGAATAAATGAATATGTAAACAAAAACTCAAACCTCAATATTCTTGACCTAATTGCTATATTATCAGGCACAAAGTCTGAAGGTCTGATTGTTTCTATTTTAAATAAATTACAAGATTTAATAAATCAAAAGGAAATTCTATTAAATGATGTTACAAAAAACAATCATCAAATTCAGGTAATTGACAAACAGGTTCAGAATCAAAAAGAAATATTAATTGAATTTATTTCATCAACACTTTCTCGACTTGCTAGTCAGAAAGAAGATTATAAGAAAAAATTAGCTGAATATGAAGAACAACTATTTTCAAAGAACACATACAATGAAATAGAATATGCAAAGCTTAATAGAATTTACAGCATAAACGAAGGCTTTTATAATCAATTAATTGAAAAGAAAGCTCAATATTTAATTTCTCAAGCTGGATTTGTTTCACAAAATATTATTTTAGAAAAAGCTGTAACGCCATTACTCCCAATTTCTCCTGACAAAAAAAATGTACTAGTGTTCAGTATTGTGCTTTTACTTCTTACATGTGTTGGTTTTTTAGTAGTTCGATATTTAATTTATAATGAAATTACAGGAGTTCATGATATTAAAGAATATACATCTGTTCCAGTTTTAGGAGCAGTTCCATTATATAAAACCAAAGTTCCTGTTTCACAATTATTGGTTCATTACAAACCAAATTCAATGTTTGCTGAAGCATTTAGAACAGTTCGTTCGAATATGCAATTTATTAACAATGATGAAACTTCAAAACTAATAGCTATTTCATCAACAATTTCAGGAGAGGGAAAAACATTTATTGCTGTTAATTTAGGTGGAATTTTAGCAATATCAGGCAAAAAGGTAATTATTCTTGACATGGATTTACGAAAACCCAGAATTCACTTATCTTTTAGCACCGATAACAGTAAAGGAATGAGTACTATCCTAATCGGAAAAAACTCTATTTCAGAGTGTATCAGACAATCTGACATAAAAGATTTACAGTACATTACAGCTGGTCCGGTTCCACCAAATCCATCAGAGCTTGCAATGTCAAAAAAAGTAGATGAAATTTTAAACGAGCTTAAACCTCTTTACGATTTTATTATTATTGACACACCTCCTCTTGGAATTGTAACAGATGCAATCAATCATTTCCAAAGAGCAGATTTTCCAATTTATGTAATGAAAGCTAATTTTTCAAAACGTGCATTTATTCATAATTTGAATCATTTATTGAATAATTCTAAATTAACTAATTTGAGTTGCGTATTAAATGGAATAGATGTTTATAGCAGATATGGAGGCTATGGCTACCGATATGCTTATGGATACGGATATGGTTACGGATATGGTTATGGATATGGTTCAGGCTATTACGACGAAAAAGTAGTTAAAAAAACCTTTTTGCAAAAATTAAAATTCTGGAGTAAAAAATAAATATGAATTTCTATTTCCTTATTATTTTCTTTGCCATTGCATTTATTTCTGGAATATTACTTAATAGATTTTTCTTGCAAAAGTCTAAATCTTATGTAATTAGAAAAGCAAATACAAATTCAATTCGCTGGAGCACTCAAACTAAACCAGTTTCGGGAGGAATTACTTTTTATTTAATATTTATCATCTCAATTATATTCTATTTTGTAATTAATCCTAATATTACTATAAGCAATGAAATAGCTGCAATATTCTTAGTTACAACACTTTCATTCTTAATGGGACTTGCAGACGACATGATAAATTCGTCACCATATTTTAAGTTTTTTATACAATTGTTGAATTCATTTATTTTAATAAAATTTGGAATTTATATTCATATTTTTCCAAACGAAATTGCAAATTATATAATTACAACTTTATGGGTAATAGGAATAATGAATTCTATTAATATGCTTGATAATATGGATGCAATTACGTCTTCGGTGTCGTTTGTAATTTTTTCTTTTATACTTTCATTGCTTATTTCAAGCTTTACCTTCAACTATCTTTTTATTATTGCATTTGGCATAATTGCCTCATTAGCAGGTTTTTTAATTTATAATTGGTCTCCCGCAAAAATGTATATGGGCGATAATGGAAGTCAGTTTTTAGGAGCTTTATTATCAATTTTTGGAATTATTTTTCTCTGGAATCATAATTTAGAAAATCAAATTATTAGTAAAAATTTCATATTAGTTGCATTAGTTTTCATGATGCCATTAATAGACACTACATCAGTTACAATCAATAGATTATTAAAAGGAAACTCTCCTTTTGTAGGAGGAAAAGACCATACAACTCATAATTTATCTTATTTAGGTTTTAACGACCGAAAAGTTGCCATTACATTTATTATAATGAGTTTAATTTCATGCTTTTTCGCATTTATTATTATAAATGAAATAATTATTTGGACTTCTACATTTACAATTATTTTTATTACTTATTTATCAATTTCATTTATTGTTTTTTATTCAATTACTAAATTAAAACATAAAAAATAAATCAATGAATCACATTAAGACTCTGTTGATTAAAACATTTACTATAATTGTAATATTAATTCCTATTTATATAATTACATCTATATTTTGTTTTTCTACAGATGAACAATCAACTGACATTGAATACAATAAAGAATTTAATTCAAAATATAACGTATTTTCTATTCCAATTCCCGACAAACTGGATTTTGCAGGAGAAAGTGTGCCTTTAAAATTATTTGATGTTAGAGAAAGCCTTGACAGAGAGCTTCATGTAAATACATATTGGCAATCGCAAACAATGTTTTTCTTAAAAAAAGCAAACAGGTTTTTCCCGATTATTGAGCCAATCCTTAAAAAAAATAATATTCCTGACGATTTTAAATATCTTCCAGTTATTGAAAGTGGATTAACAAATGTTGTTTCACCTTCTGGTGCCAGAGGTATTTGGCAGTTTTTACCCACAACTGCAAAAGAATTTGGATTAGAAGTTACCGACGAAGTTGACGAAAGATACAATCTTGAAAAATCAACACAAGCAGCTTGTAAATATTTTAATGAATCTTATAAAATATTTAAAAACTGGACATTAGTTGCAGCATCTTACAATGTAGGAATGACTTCTTTAACAAATTCATTAAAAAATCAAAAAGCAGATAATTATTATGATTTACTTCTTAATGAAGAAACTGCCAGATATGCTTACAGAATTCTTGCGATTAAACTAATAATGTCACAACCAAATAATTATGGATTTCATTTTCGCAAAAAAGATTTATACAATAATATACCTGCCAATATTATTAAAATTGATAGTACAATTACAGATTTAACCGAATTTGCTTTTGCAAATAAAATTAATTATAAAATTTTTAAATTATTTAATCCTTGGCTTAGACAAAACACGCTCACAAACAAGGACAAAAAAATTTATGAAATTAAAATTCCTGAAGAAGGATTTAGAGAATTAATAATCAGCGATATAGAATATAAAGAAATATTTTCGCCAGATTCTTTAATATCTGATACAATCTTAAATATTCAAAATTAATATTAAAGAAATTACACAAATAAAATTCATTAAACTAGGAATCAACCGCAAAAGCTTAGCTGTCGAAGTTTATTATATAGAAAGGTCGCATTTTTTTAAGGGAAATTAGTGGTGGAATAATATGAAAGACGAAATTTTAATATATCAGGCAGATGAACTTTCAACGAGGTTTGAAGTTAGAATTGAAGACGAAACACTTTGGATGACGCAATCTCAAATTGTAAATCTTTTTGATAGTAGTAAAGCAAATATAAGTGAACACATTAAACATATTTTTACTACTGGCGAATTAAATGAAAATACAACTGTTCGGTTTTTCCGAACAGTTCAAAAAGAAGGAAAAAGAACTGTCTCTAGAGATATTGTATTTTATAGCTTAGATGTGATTATTTCTGTAGGTTATAGGGTAAATTCAATTCGTGGTACGCAATTTCGCATTTGGGCAAATAAAGTTTTAAAAGAGTATCTTTTAAAAGGCTACTCTGTAAACAAACGTATCGACCGTATAGAAGACGATGTGCAAATACTGAAAGAAAAAACAAAAGAGTTTGACTTGCAAATAAAAACCTCATTGCCTCCCAATCAAGGTATTTTCTACGAAGGGCAAATTTTCGATGCTCATGTTTTTGTATCAGGTATTATAAAATCGGCAAAAAAAACAATTATTCTTGTTGATAATTATATTGACGAAAGCGTTTTAATACACCTTGCAAAAAGAGAAAAAAATGTGAAAGCAGTTATTTACACTTCCAACTTCACAAAACAACTGCAACTTGATGTAAAAAAGCATAATGAACAATATCCAAAAATAGAAATAAAAACTTTTTCAAAAGCACACGACCGCTTTTTAATAATTGACAATCAAGAAATTTATCACATAGGAGCATCTCTGAAAGACTTAGGCAAAAAATGGTTTGCTTTTTCTAAAATAATGCTCAATACCAATGATATTATTAATAAACTGAATAATACAAACTAAATTTAACAAAATTATTTTTTAACCCCAATATATTATAAAAACAAAACAACCAATTTTTGTTTCAATTTTTTTTACACTATTCAGAATTAAATATTACATTTTAAATATTACATATTACCTTAAATGAATCCACTACAAATTTCTGACGATATAAACGTTTATGGTGCAAGAGTCCATAATCTTAAAAATATTGATGTTACAATTCCTCGAAATAAACTCACTGTAATTACCGGATTAAGCGGAAGTGGGAAATCATCACTTGCATTTGATACAATTTATGCTGAAGGTCAGCGAAGGTATATTGAAACCTTTTCGTCATATATCCGACAATTTATTGGAAATTTTGAAAGACCTGATGTTGATAAGATTACAGGATTAAGCCCAGTAATTTCAATCGAACAAAAAACTACAAATAAAAACCCACGTTCAACCGTTGGAACTGTTACAGAAATTTACGATTTTTTACGACTATTATTTGCCCGTGCAAGCGACTCATACTCTTATGTTACAGGTGAAAAAATGGTTAAATATACCGACGAACAAATCATTGACCTTATAGTAGAAAATAATTTAAATAAACCTATAATAATTCTTTCACCTGTTGTTCGTGGAAGAAAGGGACATTATGGCGATTTATTTGAACAAATTCGTAAAAAAGGCTTCTTAAAAGTTCGTATTGATGGAGAAATCAAAGACTTGAAAATCGGACTAAAAGTTGACAGATATAAAATTCACAACATTGAAATTGTTATTGATAATATTGTAATAAATGAAGAACAAAAAATTCGTTTAAAAAACTCAATATCAACAGCTATGAAAATTGGACGAGGTATAGTAATGATACTTGATCCAAATACAGACAATTTCAAATATTACAGTCGAAAACTAATGTGTCCAACATCTGGAATTTCTTATGATGAGCCAGCACCACACAGTTTTTCGTTTAATTCGCCACAAGGAGCTTGTCCTGTTTGCAGTGGTTTAGGAAAAATCACTGATATTGATCTTAATAAAATTATTCCAAATCCAAAATTATCAATCAAAGATGGAGGAATTGCTCCACTTGGAAAACATCGTTCAAGTTTAATTTTTTGGCAAATTGAAGCAATAGCTTTAAAACACGATTTTGATTTAAATACTCCAATCGAAGAAATTCCATCAAGTGCATTAAATACAATACTTTACGGCTCAGACGAAACTTTTAAATTAGTAAATACTCCTTTAGGTGCTAATTCAAATTACTTTTTAAGTTTCGATGGAATTATAGCTTACATTAACAAAAATGTTGACGAATCTGGAAAATCAAGTTATGGTTTTGCAAATTTTCTTCAACAAAAAATTTGTCCCGAATGCAATGGAGCTAAACTCAGAAAAGAAGCCTTATATTTTAAAGTTGATAATCTTAATATTGCAGAAATTGCCGATTTAGATATTAAAGAATTACATAATTGGATTGTTTCGTACGAAAGCAGCATTGAAGGAAAAACAAAATTAATTTCTAAAGAAATTCTGAAGGAAATAAAAGAAAGACTTAGATTTTTGATTGATGTCGGCTTAGATTATTTGGCTTTAAATCGTAGTTCTTCAAGCCTTTCGGGTGGCGAAAGTCAAAGAATTCGGTTAGCAACACAAATTGGGTCGAAACTAGTAAATGTTTTATATGTTTTGGACGAACCAAGTATTGGTCTTCATCAGCGAGATAATCAACGACTTATCAATTCTCTTAAAGAACTTCGAGATACAGGAAATACAGTAATTGTAGTCGAACACGATAAAGATATGATACTTGCTGCAGATTATATAATTGATATGGGTCCAAAAGCAGGTGAAAAAGGTGGTTATGTTGTTTTACAAGGAAATATTGAAACAATTTTAAGTTCCAATTCTCTCACTTCAAATTATTTAAGCAGAAAAATCAATATCGAAATTCCCGAAAAAAGAAGATTAGGAAATGGAAAAAAAATAATTTTATTTGGAGTTAGAGGAAATAATCTTAAAAACTTCGATATAGAATTCCCTCTAGGAACAATGATTTGTGTTTCAGGCGTTTCTGGAAGTGGAAAATCAACTTTAATAAACGAAACCCTCTACCCTATTCTAAGCAAAAAACTTTATCGTTCGTTAGCAAATCCTTTAGAATATGATAATATTGTAGGAGAACAACATATCGACAAAGTTATAGAAGTTGACCAAAATCCTATTGGTCGAACACCACGCTCAAATCCTGCAACTTATACTGGCATTTTTTCAGATATTCGAAAATTATTCGAAATGCTTCCTGAATCAAAAATCAGAGGTTACAAAGCTGGACGTTTTTCCTTTAATGTAAAAGGAGGAAGATGCGAAACTTGTCAGGGAGCCGGATTAAAAACTATTGAGATGAATTTCTTGCCCGATGTTCATATAAATTGTGAAACATGTAATGGAAAACGTTATAATAGAGAAACTCTTGAAGTTAGGTATAAAGGAAAATCAATTTATGATATTTTAGAACTTACTATTGATGATGCTGTTGAGTTTTTTTCAGGAATACCAAATATTTTAAATAAAATTAAAACAATTAAAGACGTTGGCTTAGGTTATATTAAATTAGGTCAATCATCATCATCACTATCTGGTGGCGAAGCTCAACGAATAAAGCTTGCTGCAGAACTTTCAAAAAAAGATACAGGAAACACATTGTATATTCTTGACGAACCAACAACAGGGCTTCATTTCGAAGATGTAAATGTTTTACTAAAATCACTCAATTTTTTAGTTGAAAAGGGTAATACTGTAATTATTATTGAACATAATTTAGATGTAATTAAATCAGCAGATTATATAATTGAACTTGGTCCAGAAGGTGGCAAAGGCGGAGGCGAATTATTATTTGTTGGAACTCCTGAACAAATGATTTCTGAAGATAATTGTTATACTTCTGAATATCTTAAAACAGAATTCATAAATGTTTTTTCGTAATTATTAACAATTGTACATAAAATAATATTAAAAAAAATCTTCATTGTTGAAAACTTCATAATAATTTGTTCTTATGATACTTATATCTGTTTTTCAAAGTTATTATCAACAAATTGTTAATAAAATATCAAATCTAATTACTATATTTGTATTAATGAATTTATATTTGTAACGTTCATTAACCTAAATGATTGATATTTAATGTTTAAAAATTTCATCATATTATCAAATATTGTTTTCCTGATGTTGTTTAATTTCAAGGAAAATGAAGTTACAATTACAATGAAGGCTCCTTCAGAAGTTGTAGCTGGTACAGAATTCACAGTTGAAATTACAATCAAAAAAACAAATGTTGACGATTTCTCTAGATTTCAACAAGATTTACCAATTGGTTTATTTGCTAAAATAAAAGATCAAGCAGGCTGTGCTGGTGGTGATTTTAGATTTCAAGATCAAAAAGTAAAACTGCTATGGTACAAAGGAGGTCTTCCAACATCTGATGAATTTACTATATATTATACAATACAGGTTGACCCAACTGTTCAAGGAACTATTATGTTAGGTGGTCAATTTGCTTATTTACTTGACAACAATAGACAAACTGCTGAAATAACACCACAAGCAATAGAAGTAACTACTGGCGATATTGCAAATATTGACACAACAAAAATCAAAAAATATACTACTGATGATTTTAACAGCAAAACAGCTCCAACATCAACAGACGTTAAATGTTTCAGAAAAAAACCATATCTAAACGATAAAGGAGAAATAATGGTCGATATACTTGTTGAAAAAGGAAGCAACAATAAATATGGAAAAATTCAGGAAGCCATTCCTCAAGGATTTTCAGCAAGTCCAGCAGAAGATAGAACAGATGTAATCTTTACTTTTAAAGAAAATAATGTAAAGTTTTTGTGGTTAACACTTCCATCTCAATCAAAATTTGTTGTTTCTTATAAACTAAAACCAATTGGAGATCAAAACATTGACAGTTTAGATATTAAAGGTACATTCTCGTATGTTGCAAATGATATTACAATTCCAGTTGATATTGTTCAAAAAGATGATTTAAATGTAACTGGGATTAATCCAACAGATGCCACTGCAGATATAGGAACTAAAACAAAAACAGGCACTGATACTGGAACTAAAACTAAGACAGGAACTGATACTGGAACAAAAACTAAGACAGGAACTGATTCAGGTACAAAAACAAAAACAGGTACCGATTCAGGAAGCCAGTCTGCCCAAATTACTGATCCCGAAACAGGAGTAAATTACAAAGTACAAATTGGAGCTTATCGTAGAAATTTAAATGTTTCGTATTTCACATCAAAAATGCAGGTTAGTGAAAAAGTCAAAAAAGAATTACACGAAGGTTTAAACAAATATATTGTTGGATCACATGGCGAATACAAAGAAGCTAGAGATCACAGAGTAAATATTTGGGATAATACACCTATCGACGATGCTTTTGTTACTGCATATAATAATGGCAATAGAATAACTGTTCAAGAAGCTCTTATGATTACAAGCCAAAAATGGTGTAAATAATTAAACTATTTAATTACATTTGCGTATAAATGAAAAATAATTTTGGATGAAATTATATACACTCTTGTTTATACTGCTTTTTTCTATCAATTCTTTTAGCCAAACGAATCCAGTACCTGCTATTAGCATTGGTGAACCTGTTTCGCCTGACACTGTAATCACTAATACATCTAATGAAGAAACTCCTGCAATTCAAATAATTACTGTAGGAAAAAACGACGAAAATGACGAAGAAAATACTGCACCAGAAGATAGCGTTATAGAGTCATCAGATGTGGAAAATGAGACACCTTCAGAAGAATTATCATCTCCATCAATTTCTATAATTAAAAATGATGAACAAGATGATAATAATATTGAATCATCAGAAAGTGAAGTAAATTCAGAAGAGAATAAAAGTACTGAAGAGCCAGAAAAACCTACAATTTCAATTATTGATAACTCTGAAGAAATTGACGATAATTCTGATGACAATGGTAATTTAGATGAACAAAATTCAGAATCAGAAGAAAATTCAGATATACCTGTTGAAGTAATTCAAGAATCACCGAAAGCAGATAATGCTATCATTGACAATTCAGACAGTTATTCATCTGAGAAATTAATCGAAAACGAAGATTCTTCTAGCAATAATTCGTTATATAAACCCATTATTTCTTATGGAAATGGTTTATTCACTTATTTCGGAGATGTACATGATAATTATAGAAAAAACCCAGTTGTTGGAAGAATTGGTTACCACGTAGGACTTTCACGGAACATTAATGATTTTTTAGAATTGAATTTTAGTTCAATTCATGGTTATCTTACTGGAAATGAAAGAACAGACAGTAGATATATTAATTTTCAAACCGAAATACTAAGTGGAGGAGTTTCAGTTTATTACAATTTTAAAAACCTAATTAAGAAGCCTTTACCTATTAGTCCATTTATTGCATTAGGAGTTGAATATTTTGATTATAATTCAAAAGGAGATTTATATGATGCACAAGGTAATTATTACTATTATTGGTCAGATGGAAGTTTGAGAAATATTGACGAAAACTCTCCACAAGCAAATAATAGCGTTATTTTAAACCGAGACTATTCTTACGAAACAGATTTAAGGGATTTAGATTTAGACGGACTTGGAAAATATCAACAATTAGCTGTGGCTATTCCAATTGATATTGGTTTTGACTTTCCAGTTAATAAATGGCTAACACTACGTTTTGGGAATCAAATTCATTTTTCGTTTAGCGACTTAATTGATAATGTAAATTCAAAAGGAGAAGGAATTAGGCAAGGTGGAAAATCGAAAGATAAGTTTATGTACACTTATTTTACTTTACGATTTAATTTATTTACAGGAAGTTCAGACTCCGAAGAAGATGAAAATTATAACAGTGAAGATTTTGAAGGAATAAACGGTGATGAAGATGCTGACGGTGTAAGCGATTTTGACGATTTATGTCCTGGAACTGAAAATGGGATTACTGTTGATAATAAAGGTTGCCCTAATGATAGTGATGGAGATGGAATAGCAGATCATTTAGACAAAGAAGCAAATACTTCAAAAGATGCTTATTATGTAGATGTTAATGGAGTTGGAAAAACTGAACAAGATTATGAAAATTCTATTAGTACTGATACGATTGCCGTACTTGCTGAAGATGTTTACAAATATTATCCTAGCTTAAAAAAGGGAACTAAGCAATTTGAATCTGTATTTATAATGGTTCCTAAGAAATTTAGGATGTTTGATATAAACAAAGATGAATACATCTCTCCTGATGAACTTTCTAAAGCAATTGACTTATTCTTTGACTTTGATTCAAATCTTACGATTGACGATATTTACGAGCTTAACGACTTCTTTTTTAGTCAAGATTTTGAGGACGAAGATTAGTAAAGCAGTTTAGTTCAAAACAATCAATATTTAATCTTTTAAATCCTTTGTTCCAGATATAAATTTTAATTATATCATTCTCATTGTATGTATAATTTTCAGGAATAGAATAACTCATCCTAAAATCATTCCACGAACTGCCATCATTAAAATTACTTAATTCGATACATCTCCAACTTATGTTTTTTCCATCAGCAGTTTCAATACTTACAACCTGCTTCACATCCTTAAAATCAATACTATTCGTTAAAAATTTAAAGCTAATTGTTAAGGAATTTAACTTATTAACAAAAGTACTCATTGTATATTGAAAAGATGAACCATACTCAGCCGAGCTATCAATCAAATAACTTTTATTACTACAAAAACTTAATGATGAATCAAATCTGCTATCAAATTCAAAACTCTCATTTAAGCTAAAAAAAGGCTTTTCTCGCTTGTATTTTTCCATTAAGCTATCTTTTGTAAACAAATAAGCTTCCGAATTAAAATGCTCAGAGTAATCAGCCACAAAAGGAAAATATACATTTATTAATTCTATCACTTCTGGGGGATTACTTTTATTCGACCATGAATAAGAAATATAATCAGTTTTACAATTTTTTAAAATTGATAGCAAATCATAAATGTCAGAATTTCCATCATTTCTTGTTTGTACAAAGCTTACTGTATTAGAATCATTTAAATAATATTTAATATAATAATCTCTATTCACATTTATTATATTCGTAACATTTTCATTACCAAAGGCATTATTCCATTTATCAATTTTTTCTGCTATCTTTTTGAATTCTCCAAAATGCTCTGTCGAATAATATTTTTTTTCAATCACTGTACTTGAAATTAATACAATCGAAAATATCGGAAGTAATATATACTTTAAAACTTTTAATTCTTTTTTAATAAATGAAAATAAGAACATTATTAAAAAAATAAATGAAAAAATCAAAACTGAATATTGCAAAACAGCATTTACATATTTAGAATAAAAAAATCCAGTAAGAAATGTAATCACAAATAATAAAACACTTATTACCTGATATTTACTAAAATATTTTTTATTAGAAAAAAACAATACAACAGCTAAAATTAATGCAACAAAACAAAATATTACTAAATATGAGTTATTTGAAATGTAAAACAAATAATCTATAATCCAATCGTTATCTGGTTTTGGAAGCCAACCTCCTACTCCACCAACACTAAACTGATACAGAAATATATTAACATGAGGTATATATAGAATTATTGAAAAAATAATGGCAATAGAAAAAAACTTAAAATTCTTTTTATTGAGAAAAAAGATTGAGATTATGCCTAAAACAACAACATTTAACAAACTAAAATAATGAGTGTAAGCACAAAATGTTGCTGTAACTGCATATAATAAAAAAATTGAAATTTTATATTTTTTATCTATAAAAATAATCGACCAATAGTATAGATTTAATAAGCTAAATAATAAGCCAAAACTATATGGACGAGCTAATTGGCTATAAAATATTGGATATTCTAAAAATGCAAATGCCGAAGCAGTAAATAAAGCAACAGTAGAATTAAACCACTTTTTTGCAACTAGATAAGATACAAAAATTGATAACGTACCAGCAAGTATAAAAGGCAAGCGAATCGAAAAAACGCTATTCCCAAAAATACTTGTCCAATAATAAAGAAAAATCTGAACTCCGGCAGGATGTCCATCGGTTTTTACTCCATATTCTATTAAATCTGAAAAAGTTTGATAATTAAGACGAGCAACTGCACTAAGTTCGTCATTACTAAACGACATTTCGCTAAAGTTTATCAATCGCAATACAAAACCAATAATTACAATTGATAATGCAATTAATAAATCTGAATTAGAATGCTTAAATTCTTTCATTCTTTCATTCTTTAATTCCTTCCTTCATCTAACAACAAACCTCAAACCTCAAACCTCAAACTTCTAACCTCTATCTTGCAAAATGCCTATCCATTTCCCTTCCTGCATCTTTCTTTTTAAGGGTTTCACGCTTATCGAAAGTATTTTTTCCTTTTGCAATTGCAATTTCAACTTTTGCAAATCCATTTTCGGCAATAAACATACGAACAGGAACAATTGTCAATCCTTTTTCTTTAATATTAATCGAAATTTTTCTTATTTCTTTACTGTTCAATAATAATTTTCGCTCTCGCTTTGGCTCATGATTATTGTAACTTCCGAAAGTATATTCAGCAATATGCAAACCCTTTAGCCAAAGTTCGCCATTAACTAAAATACAAAAAGAATCAACAAAACTTACTTTGCTTTCTCTTATTGATTTAATTTCAGTTCCTGTAAGAACAATTCCAGCAGTAAATTTATCAAGTAAGATAAAATTAAACGATGCTTTCTTGTTTCTTATATCAATTTTGCTTTTTGCTTTCATTAGAAGATTGTTTGAGGTTTGTTGTTTGATGTTTTATGTTGCTACACTGTTAAATTCCAAATCCTAAATTCCTTTTTCATTCATGTTTCTACGCTTCAATGTCGCATGAGGCTGTATCGCTTTTATTAATTGTATTGGTTGCGACATAAAGGAAGGGGAATCTCTCTTTTTCTATAAACATTACAGTTTCCGATAAATCGGAACAAGCTCTCTGGACTTTAAAAAACATAAATTCAAAAAACAAACATCCTGTTAATCCTGTCAAAGTTAAAAGTTCCAAATTCCAAACTCTTAAATCCTGTTAATTCTCGATAAATCGGGATAAACACTGTAATCTTGTCTAAAAATTCCAAGATTCTAAATCCTAAATTTCAATTGTTGTTACCATAAATGGAGTTAATAATAAGCTGAATACAAATGAAATTAATAAAGAAATAATTATAATAATTAAAACTGATAATATAACAAAGCTAACTTTCTTTTCTTCGGCAACTTCCATTAAAGGAACAACTCCCTGCCAAATTATAAAAATAAAATATAATCCAAGAATTCCTAAGGCTGAAAAAAATGGCAATAAATTAATTAATATACTCAAAAGCAATTGAATACTATATGAATATGTAACCAGTTTTATCGAAGAAGTCAAATCACTTTTTGCTCCAAACGATGGCGATAATAACGAAATAAAATATGATGATAATAAAATCGAACTAAATGGAATTATCATAGTAATAATTGTACTTAACATCCTGAATGTTAGAGAATAAAAGCTTTGAAAAATTAACCCACCAAGCAAATCAGCAATTCCAATTGTGATTATTATTGGAATAAGATAAGTAGTAAGAATTTTCTGAATATCATGTTTTTCACTTTTAATAATATCCCATTCAGTTGATGGAGAAAATATAATATTTCTGAATCTATTTATTATGAAGTTTAAATCAATCATTTTATAAAATGTAAGTTGCAAAATTATTAATATTTTTACAAAAGATATTATAAAATTTAATTGTGTCGAAATATAATTTTGATGTACCCTTAAAGATATTATTTTTGTAATAACATTTTTTATTGAATATGATTTTAAACCTTATTTGCTTCTACAACCTTAGTAGAAAGAAATAACAACATTGTATCAACCTTATTTGCTTATTAAAAATGAAAATTGAATACAATAATTTATACAGTCATTTTATATTTACCACCTTGCATCGTTTACCACTAATTTCTGAAATACATAGAGAACGAATTGAAAAATATATTACAGGTATTGTAAATAATAATGATTCTCAATTATATGCTATTTACGCTAATCCAGAGCATGTTCATTTTCTAATATCTCGCTCTCCACAATTATCAGAAGAAACAATGGCTTCAATTGTTGCTGTGAGTTCACAAAAATTTATAAACCAAAACAAGTTATGTTGTGGACAGTTTGCTTGGCAAGAATCAGCCTCTGCCTTTTCGGTATCGAAGTCGGATATTGATAAAGTTTGTAAGTATATTCTTAATCAACCAGAGCATCATCGTAAAATAAGTTTTAAGGAAGAATACGAAGAGTTTATTAAATTTTATCAAAAAACCATAAACCCTTCAGAAAAAAAGCTGTAATAATAAGGTAATAAGGTTGAAAGAGTTTTATAATCTATTTTCTATTAAGGTTAAAAGGAGAAAATTATTTATATTGAGAATAATAAGGTAATAAGGTTTTAAGAATTTTAGAATCTAATTGCTACTAAGGTTAAAAGGAAAAATTATTTATATTGAGAATAATAAGGTAATAAGGTTTTAAGAATTTTAGAATCTATTTATATCTACTAAGGTTAAAAGAAAAAAATAAGGTTTTAATTGATTAATATTGGGCAAAACAAATAAATAAAATTTACAGGAAATTGTGTCGAAATATAATTTAATAACAATACTGGGACCCACTGCCAGTGGCAAAACTCAGGTTGCATCAAATCTTGCATATAATTTAAGTGCCGAAGTTATAAGTGCCGACTCACGACAAGTTTACAAAAACATGAATTTGGGAACAGGTAAAGATTACGACGATTATATTGTAAATGGCAAACAAATTCCATATCATTTAATCGACATTCACGAAGCAGGTTACAAATATAATGTTTTTGAATACCAGAAAGATTTTATTGAGATTTTCAATGATTTAGAATCAAAAAAAATATTTCCAATTTTATGTGGAGGAACAGGAATGTACCTTGAAGCTGTTCTCAAAGGTTATAAATTGCTCGAAGTTCCGCCCGATAATAAATTACGTGAGGAATTGGAAGCAAAACCAATGGAAGAGCTTATCGACATATTGA
>Ga0154347_1276_pt1 | contig 26805 bp, 29 predicted proteins | sample RifGroA2_FD_115875 | JGI IMG/M metagenome (GOLD analysis project Ga0154347, IMG submission 115875) | Bacteroidetes bacterium GWA2_31_9
GAGCTAATTACCGATAGTAAAAAATATTTGCTTTATCTGAAACATTTCTCGAAAATTTCGGAACTTTGTCAGAAAGTAATTCAAATGTTCCTTGATAAAACTTCAATAGCCGAAATTGCAATTAAAACAGGTGTTAGCGAAATTTCTGCAAAACAAAGAAATTACGACTGCAAAAAAAAGCTGATATCAAATATAATGGACGATGCGGAGTTTGGAGAATTAGCATTAAATCTATAACAGATATGGATATAAAAACTATAGAATTATTTGAACGATATAATGCTGGCGAATTAAGCTCAGATGAACTTATTATGTTTAATTCTGAACTTGATAACAATCCAGAGTTTTTGAAACAATTTAAGGTTTTCAAAGCAATAAATAAAGTACTGGCAAATAAAGATTTAATAAATACTCGAAGACTATTAAAAGAGGCTCAAGAAGAGAACTTTGGAAAAAGGCAAACAAGAAAAATATCGTTATATAGAATTTCTTCTATAGCAGCATCTTTGCTGGTATTAATTTCGGTAGGAATTTATTTTTGGTATAGCTCTAATCAAAATATTCAGAAAGAAAAAATCTTTTCGCCTTTCTACACTGATATTCCTGTTTTACAAAGCGATATTGACTCAACTAATACTTACATCACAGCTATTAATGCTTATAAATCGCATGATTTTAAAAATGCCGAACTTTTATTTTCAAAACTTTGCGAAAGCGATACAATAAATTCATTATACAAATTCAATCTGGCATTGGTTTATCTTGCAACTGAAAAATATAATGATTCGGAAAAACTTTTAATAAAATTAATTAACGAGAAAAATCAATTAATTGAGGATAACTCACAATGGTTTTTGGGCGTAATTTACTACAAAACAAAAGACTACGACAAGGCACGTGAAGTTTTTAAACACTTGGCTGATAACAAAAAGCATTTTAAATCGGAGGATGCGAAGCTGGCGTTGGAGATTATTGAGGAAGAAGTGGAAAGTAGTAAGGAGTAAGTTGAAAGTGGTTGGAAGAGAGAAGTTTGAAGATAGAAGATAGACGTTGGAAGTTTGTGGTAGTTTAGCGAAATCGAAATGTCGTTTGAGGTTTGAAGTTAGAAGTTTGAGGTTGGAGGTCGTTGAGCGTAGCCGAAACGCCGATTTGATAATGAGTTAATGAGATAATTTGGAGATGTGTTGAAGTTTTGAGCTTTGAACTTGAAGCTTGGGGCTTGGGACTTTAAAAGGAGTTAGAGTTTGTATTTGATTATTTTTTCTTTTTTATTGACCGAATAAGTTTCTTTAAATTCAGATACATTTTTACTATTTTTTTTTGACTGAGGACATCGTTTACATCTTTTCGCAGATAAAACTCTTGAGCAAATTCCGCATCGGTTTTTATCATATTTTCAACGCTAATAACATCTTCAGGCGACAATTCACCATCGAGATATTTTTCTATTAATGTTCCATTATCTTTTTTCATACATTAAATTATTAATTATTCTGTTTTTATAAAGTGAAAAAACAGGCTGACAAGATTTGCCAGCCTATTTTAATAAAAATTAACCTAGCCCCCCATCTCCTGGTGGTGGTGGTGGTGGTGGTGGTGGTGGTGGATCTTCACCCCCTGTAATATTTGCTAATGCTCTTTTGTCAATTAATTCGATTTCGTCGTGAACAGGTTTCTGTTGCAGACGGTTTTCGTTTGTTTTCATAGTTAAAAATTAGTTTAGTTTTGCCTACTCTATTTTTTTCAGCTTTTCGGCAATCGCTGTTTAGGGTCCCTTTCTACTTGTTTATTGCATAATCGGAAAAAGGTAAGTGTAGTTTTTAGAGTTATTTTTAAATAAAATCACATTTCTTATATAAATAACTGATATTGTGAAAGAATAATTTTGTAATTTTTTACTTATTTCACAAGCAAAATGAATAAAGTGACTTCCGTACTTTGAATTTGAAACTTTGGAATTTAGTCTTTGAGCTTTAAAACAGAGAGAGACCGTTGTCAAACTCCTTTTTCGAAATTGCGAACGTAGTGAAGCAATCTGTAAATCGTTGCAAGTTAGATTGCTTCGTTTATTTCGACAGGCTCAATGACCATTTCAATGACGGAGATTGTTGCTTTTTGTGAGTTTTGCAACGGTCTCATAGTAGTCATTTCGACAAGCTCAATGACCTTTATTTGAAAAAATGATAATATATTGCAACTTGAAATTTAAAATTCAATTTCTTTAAAATACAATGAGCCGGTTTCTATTTATCTTATACTTGGTTCTGCTTCAAACTATTTTAATGGCTCAAAACATTAGTATTGAAGAGAAAAAAGCTGATTCTCTCTCAAAAAATGGAGATTTTGCAAATGCTATAGAAAAATATAATGATATTTTAAAGATAAAGCAACTCCAATATAATGATAGTTTAAGGCTATTTATGAAAAAATTTGAAGTGTATTATATGTTATTGGATTCAAACAAATTAAATGAGAATATCCAAAACATAGAATTAATTGTAAAGATTCACTCAGATATTGAAAAAAACAACGATATATACTCTCAGCTTGAATTTATTAGGGGAAAGTATTTCAATCAGAAAAAAGATATTAGTCTAGCAATAAAATATATTAATAACGCAATTGTATCTCGATTAAAGTTTGCAAATGACAGTATATTAGCTATCATGTATAGCCTTAAAGGAAGTCTATATTTAAAAAATAATTATTATAATAAAAGTTTAGTCTATTTTAATAGAGCAATTAAATGTCTTATATCAAACAAAATTTATGACAAAAACATATTGCGAATTTTATTGAATATATCTTATATATACTGGGTTCAACAAGATTTTATTAAATTCAAACATGTAAATGAGATTGCATTAAAAATGTCAAAAATGTTTAAAATAGATGATAAGTATATTGCTCAAACACAGATGAATCTAGGAACATATTATCTTAATCAATCTGATTATTTCAACGCATATAAAAGTTTTTCAAAAATTAGTGAATTAAAAAATATTTACCAACAAACAATATTAAGAGCTAATTATTATATTGCATTCACCCTTAAAGAATTTGGCGACTTTAAATTATCAAATATTAAACATTCCTATTTAATTTCAAATGAAGCTAAATTAAGTTCAGATATTGTTGCATTTACATTAAAAAGTCAAGCATTAAATTTCTACTTTCTGAGTGAGTATGATTCAAGCCTTTTTTATATTAAAAAGAGTATAAAAGAAAATGAGAAGTCCAAAACAATTAAACCTCACATTTTATATTACAATTTAGCAAAAATTTATTCCAAATTAAATTTTCAAGATTCTGCTTATAAGTCTATTAACCTAGCTTTGAGAACTATTCAAACTGAAAATATTTTGGATGCAAACTATGCTGATATATTATTTCAAAAAGGTCTGATTATTAATAATAAAAATAGTTTAGAATTTCTTAATAAAGCCATAAACATTATGAAAAATATTAGTGGATTAAAACATTCCAGAACTACATATTTATTAATAGAAAGGGGGTTGTTTCAAAAGAATAATAAAATCCAATCTCTTCAAGATTTCCAACAAGCCCTAATTTCAGTTGACTTAGATTTTAATTCGACTAATATATTTGAAAACCCAAAATGCGAACATATACTTTCGTCGGTAAATTTGGCTAAAGCATTGCGTTATAAATCAGAAGCACTGGAGCAAATATATTTACAAAACGATAGTATTCAATACCTCGAAGCAGCTTATGAAACTGCAAAATTATTAACTGAACAGATTGAAAAAATGCTTATGAGTTATCCTTTATTCGAGAGCAAGCAATTTTTGATGGATAACTCGGCAAATACATTCTCCAGAGCACAATATCTTGGTTATTTATGCTGGAAAAAAACCGGCAAAACTCAATATAAAGATGAAAATATTCTGCTGGCAGAAAAATCGAGGTCTGCAATTTTAAAATCACAAATTCAGGATAATGAACAAAATGGAAATATGTTAAATGATTCGGCAAGTAATACACTACTCGAAATAGAGCAAAACATAGCCTACATTACAGAACAGATAAACGAAAACACTGCAAATAAAACTGTTATTGATGATTTGAAAAGTCAATTATTTGAACTCCAAGAGCAAAAAAATAAAATAACCGAAAGCCTTAAGGGCGAATATGGCAATTTTTCAAATTACTTTAAAAATATTCCTGCCATGTCGTTTCAAGATATTATGAAATTTCCTGCTGAAAACGAAGCAATACTTGAATATACACTTTGTGACTCTATTATTATTTTAAATGTTGTAGCGAAAAATAAACACGAAATCTATGAAATTCAATTCGATAGCACTTTTCAGAAATATTTGCAAAGTTTTAAAAATATAGTTGTGCCGGAAGATGTTGCTTATCTGACCCTTACAACTCAAGAAGAAATAAATAATGTGGGAGGATATTTATATAATGCACTTTTGAAACCAACTGAAAATATTATTAAAGGCAAACAATTACTTATAGTTCAAGAGCCAAAACTTGGCTTTATTCCATTTGGTGCGTTTGTAAAAGAAAATAAATATTTAATTGAATATCAACCAATAAACTACATGTATTCGATAAATATTACTGATGCGGTTAAACAAAATGCCACAAACAATAATGAAGTAAAAATGGCTGCATTTCTTCCTGGCTACGAATTCCATTCAAGTAGAGTTACGGCTTATTCGCAGAAATATTACAAAACCCTGCAAGCTCTCGATTACAAAACAGAATCAGAGGCAATATACCAACAAACAGGCTGTGATACATTTTTAGTAAATAATGCTACTGAAGAAAATTTCAAAAAACTGGCAGGAAATTACACTGTTTTACATTTGGCACTGCACAGCATTCTTAACCCCGAAAACTTCGTTTTATCGAAATTGTGTTTTACCGCAGTAAACGACACATTAAATGATGGTATTTTCAATTTATGCAACGTTGCTCCTTTAAAGCTAAACTCTCAATTAACTTTTCTGAGTGGTTGCAATACAGGAGGCGGTCAGATTATTGCAGGAGAAGGAGTTATGAGCTTTGCACGAGGCTTTATACTTGCAGGAAGCAAATCAATTATAATGTCGCTTTGGGAATTAAACAATAATTCTGCAATTGATATAAATACAGGTTTTTACAAATATCTTGGCGAAGGTTATAATAAAGCCGAAGCATTACAACTTTCAAAAATTGACTACCTGAAAAAATCAGATAATCTGCATAGGCATCCTTTTTTCTGGTCGGGAATAGTATTAATTGGTGATAAAGAGCATATCGAAATATCAAAACCATACACATTACTACAAAAAACTGCAATTGCTTTAGGAATTTTAGTAATTGTTTTTGTGATTTTTATGTTTATTAAAAAAAGAAAACAAATTTTCAATGACGATACGGAAGAAGAAAAGAGTGATTGTTGTGGGTGAAGAGAGAAGAGGGAAGTTTGAGGTTTGGGGTTTCAAGTTTGTTGTTCCATCATTGCGAGGAGTTGCGAGGAACGAAGCAAAGCAATCTGTTTGAGGTTTTCAAGTTTTGAGGTTTCAAGTTAGATTTTAATATAATACTCTGCGAATACTCTGCGACCAATGCGGTTAAATATTGTTTACAGAAATCACATTATGTTGTGATTTTATTTGCTAAAATGAAAAATAAATACGTATTTTACTAAAAAATCACATTATAATGTTAGTTAATACAATTGGAGTATCAATTAAGAATCGTCGAAAAGAGCTTGGAATAACTCAGCCACACTTAGCCGAATTAGCTGATGTTAGCACAAATACACTGTATAAAATCGAACGAGGACAAGGGAATCCGTCATTGGATGTTATAACTAAATTAGCCGAGGTTTTAGGAATGGAGTTTAAACTCGAAGTTAAAATGAAGCCATAAGTAAATGAGAAAACTGAAAATATATAGAAACCAAATACTTGCAGGAGTTCTCACTGAGGAAAGTCGTAACAGCTTTATGTTTCAATACGACGAAGCATATTTTAATAATAGTACGATGTCTGCAATAAGTTTAACTCTGCCTAAAACCCAAATGGATTACAGAAGCGAATATTTATTTCCGTTTTTTTTCAATATGTTAAGCGAAGGTGTAAATAGAAAATTGCAAAGCACTCAACTAAAAATTGATGAAGAAGATAATTTTGGCTTGTTGATGGAAACAGCACAATATGATACCATTGGAGCAATAACAGTAAAACCCTTTTCAGAGAAATGAATTTAAATGAAATAAAACACCCTCCGAGAAGTCGAGACAAGCTATGACTAAAAAAGACACACAAGAGAAAAAAATTAGACAGGATTACAGGATTAACAAGCTCAAACCTGTAAATCATGTTAATCCTGTCGAAAATAATAATAAATCAGCGTCTAATAAAAAATATAAGCAAATGAAATATTGTCCCGGAACATTGGCAGAAGGATTCAATACATACAGTCAGGTTTGTTTGCGAAAATTATTTAATGCAAAAAAAGTAAGTCATATATTACCATATCAACCACCACAACAAAGTGAAGAAGTTGCTGAACAATTTTTAGAAAATCGAAAACGAATTTCAATATCTGGTGTTCAAGAAAAATTAAGTTTACTGCTTGAAAAAAATCTGCTAAGATTAACCAAAGAAGGAGAACAAGGAACATACATTTTAAAACCCATTCCCAGAGATTTAAAAAAAATTGAAATAGTTCCGGCAAACGAACATCTTACTATGCAGATTGCAAAACAGGTTTATGGAATTAATACCGCCGAAAATGCTATGATTTTTTTTGAAAACGGTACACCTGCATATATCACAAAAAGGTTTGATGTGAAAAAAGATGGTAGCAAGCTCGGAAAAGAAGATTTTGCTTCATTGGCAGGTAAAACCAAAGACAATGCAGGAGCAAATTTCAAATACGACTACAGCTATGAAGAAATTGGATATTTAATACAGAAATATGTTTCGGCATGGAGAGTTGAAATAGAAAAATATTTTTCGCTTGTTGTATTCAATTATTTATTTTCAAACGGCGATGCTCACCTGAAGAACTTTTCGTTGCTTGAGTCCTCAAAAGGAGATTTTTTACTTAGCCCTGCTTATGATTTAATAAACACTAAACTGCATGTTGACGATAGCGATTTTGCCCTAACTAACGGACTTTTTACAGATAATTATAAGAGCGAAACATTCAAAAAAACCGGGCATCCGTCTAATGATGATTTCAAAGAGTTTGGAAAAAGAATTGGAATTTCAGAAAGCCGAATAGAAAAGCTACTTAATCCATATTTAGAGAAACAATATCAAGTAGAAAGATTAGTAAATTGTTCTTTTTTAAATGATTCCTGCAAAAGAGCATATTTTTTATTTTATCAGACAAAGAGGAATTATTTAATTTCATAACCACTAATCACTTTTTATTAAGGCATATACAGGCTTAATCAATCTGTTAAGCAAGCTTTGATTTTCGGTTATTATTTCGGCTTTTCCTTGAATTTCGCCAGAACTGTTGAGCTTTTTTCCGTAGGATGTTGTAAGTCCGTCAGGCAATGAGATTTCAATCTGGTAAAAATTATCTTGTGGCATCAACGAAACAGAAAGCACTTTTCCGTAAATTATTCCATAATCAATGTAAGGGAAATTTGCAGGTTTAATAATTACCTTATCGTTTTCACAAACTTTTCCTGAGCCAGAAATAGGAAGCAATGCTTTTCCAATATAATTTGTTTCATTATCGGGAACAATTGTACATAACAAATCGTTTGCTTTAACTGGATAATTCAGAACTAATTGTTGCGAAAAGCTAACATTTCCATGCAAAGGAGATTTAATTACATATTTCAATTCCCATTGCGAAAATTCACTTTTCAATCTATTAACTATCTCTCCTATCCTACTCACAAACCCACTGCTTTCTTTTGACTTTTCTAGCTGTAGGTCTATTAAACCCTGCTCGCATTCCGAAATTTTCAATTGTGTTTGCGAAATTAGTGAATTAGAGTTTTGAGTCGATGATTTTTTTTGATAATATGACGCTCTTGAATTGTCCAAAGCAGCTTCTGAAATGACATTTTTTTGGAATAAAAGCGAATCACGCTGATATTGCTTATAGAAAATATCTAATTCAGAATTAGCAGATTGTGCCTGCTTTTTCACATTCAACAAATATTCATTATAATGAATCAATTGCTCATTTACAGATGTTATTTTTTTATCAAAATATTGTATGTTTTGCTGATTTTGATACTCGTTAAACACGGATACAAGCTCATTCCATGAATTTTGTAAATCGCCAAGCAACAAATCCGATTGTACAGGAATTGTAATATTTTCGGCTATTTTCACAGAATCCATCCATTGTTTCAACTGCATCATATTCTGATAATCGGCAGCATTGCCAATGCAAGCCAAATACTGACCGCTAACAACGCTATCTTTGTCGTGAACGAACAATGTTTCAATTTTTCCATCTGTTCCAGCATTAAGCCTTATTGGTGGATTGATAGCAGTAATGGTTATTTCTGAACTTATAATATCTGGATAATTGATAAATGCAGTGGAACAAAGCATTAAAATAATTAATACTGAAATTATCAATGCTCCCCATCGTGTAACTTTTCCGGGTATTTTGTTCAGAATATCGTTAACTTCTTCGGAGTGTAGATTGGTTGTTTCTAGGTTGTTTTTCATTGTATTAAGGTTTAGGGGTTTGTTTATAGGGTTATAGGTTGATAAGGTTATAGGGTTATAGGGTTATAGGGTTATAGGTTGATAAGGTTATAGGGTTATAGGGTTATAGGTTGATGTGATTATTTATTTATGTTAATATTGTTTTATGTTATTATGTCTTTTTGTTAATATTATAATTTTTTTTAGTTTCCTTACGTTTTACCACATTTCGACATGCTCAATGCACCGCATAGACACACTTCGGCTTCGCTCAGTGCATCGCATAGTTCACATAGGAAGAATCACATAGAAATAAAACCATTTATCAATCATTTAATTTCCAAGTTCAAGCTGATTTTTAACCAATTTATAATAACTTCCTCTTTTTTCTATCAATTCTGTGTGAGTTCCTTGTTCTACAATTTGTCCATTTTCGAGAACAACAATTTTATCGGCATTCCTTACTGTACTTAGTCTGTGTGCCACAACAACAACTGTTTTGCCTTTATAAAACTGTTCAAGATTGTTTAAAATATCTTTTTCGTTGCTTGAGTCAAGTGCATTTGTTGCTTCATCGAAAAACAGAATTTCAGGATTTTTATAAACTGCTCTGGCAATAAGTATTCTCTGTTTTTGTCCCTGGCTCAAACCAACTCCATCATTACCAATTTTAGTATTATAGCCCATTGCAAGGCTTTCGATAAAATCTTTAATGTTTGCCAGAGTTACAGCATGTAGCAGCCTGTCTTTATCAATAATTTCCTCGCCAGGAGCAATATTTGCAGCAATTGTATCTGTAAAAATAAAACCATCCTGCAATACTGCTCCACAATGGTTTCTCCAGCTATGATGCGAAAGATGCCTCAATGATGTATTTCCAACTATAATACTTCCAATAACAGGTTCGTAAAATTTAAGCAATAATTTAATTAGTGTAGTTTTGCCACTTCCGCTCGTGCCAACAATTGCAGTTACTTTATTTTTCTCAATATCTAAATCTATATTTTTTAAAACAAATTCGGATTCTGTTCCACCATACTGAAACGAAAGATTATGGACGCTTATACTTCCATCTGAAGGTATATCGGCATAATTTCCGGCTTTTTTCTCTTCTGGTTCAATTGTCCGAATCTCGTTCATACGCTCGAAGCTTATTGCAGCATCCTGAGCCGACTGAAAGAAACCAAGCATCTGTTCTATCGGAATATTCAACTGACCAATAATGTATTGCACTGCTATCATCATTCCCAGCGACATTTCACCGTTTACCACTGCAAGTGCTGCCATAAATGTTATTACTATGTTTTTAATTTCGTTAATAAATGCTGAACCTGCCTGCTGATACTGATACAGAGTGAGCGAACCAATATTATTTTTAAATAATTTTGCCTGCAAATTTTCCCATTCCCAGCGTTTTTGTTTTTCGCAATTGTTAAGTTTAATTTCGTGAATTCCTGTTATAAGCTGAATAAGATTGCTCTGATTATCTGACATTAATGCAAACCGCTTATTGTCAAGCATTTTACGTTTTTTCATAAATATTGTAAGCCAGAATGAGTAAAGCAAGCTACCTGCTATAAAAACCGAAAATATTTTTGTGCTGTAAATAAATAATACTAGCCCGAATATCAGAAAGTTGACAAAGGAAAACAGAATACTTAGTGTTGTTGTAGAAAAAAAGGTTTCAATCCTTTTGTAATCGTTTATGCGTTGCAGAATATCGCCTGTTTTTTTTGATTCAAAAAAGGCAGATGGCAACTTCATTATATCCATCAGAAAATTTGAAAGCATTGATATATTTACTCTAGCACTTACATGAAGTAAAATTTTGTTTCGTATAAAATCAAGTATCGAACGACTGGTAAATAAAACAACATGAGCGACAAGTATTAAGGTTATAAAATTGAGGTTTACCTGTGCTATTCCATAGTCCACAATTGATTGTGTCAGAAATGGAAAAATCAACTGAATAACGCTTGCCGTAAGCAAAGCAATCATTAGCTGCGATATGTGTTTTCTATAAGCTCCAATTACAGAAAGAATTGAACTAAAAACAGTTGTTTTCTTTTTTTCTTCTTCAACTGTATCAAATTCTGCTACAGGCTCAAGTACAAGACATGTTCCCTTTACATAACCATTTACGGTTGTAGAACCCCATTTCGAGATAAATTCTTCGGCAGTGAATTTCATTTTGCCAAGGGCAGGATCAGCAACATAAACATAGGTTTGCTTTTGCCCAAATAGCTTATTCATCTGATGTTTTATTTTATAAACTACAATGAAATGCTTTTGCTTCCAATGAACTATGCAGGGATGTTTGATTTCTTCTGTAAGCTGATTGAAGTTTACACGCACTCCTGTTGTACGCATACCAAGCGATTCGGCAGCCTCACTGATTCCAAGCATTGAAACTCCCTGACGGTTTATAAAACAAAGTTCACGTAGTTTTTGTAGCGAAATATATTTTCCGTAATAACGAAAAATCATTCGCAGACAAGATGGTCCGCAGTCCATGCTGTCTAATTGCCGATAGAAAGGAAATGTATCCATAATTTCAACTGTTTCTATCTGTTTATTGCAAAAACGGAAAAAAGTAAGGGTTGTTTTAAGAGTTAGTTATAATTATTTTGAAAATAATTGTATTGCTCTGGATTGCTGACAATTACATTGTTGTTTTTTAATATTTATTTTACACGAATATTAACAACCTATATGAATTAGTGATTATCTTTTACTTTTTTTATCGAAAAAAGTAAACAAAAAACTTCTAATTGCAAAAACTCACTCCGCCTTCGGCTTTGCTCAAACAGCTTGCAATTGAATAAGGAATAGGTTTTATGCTTCGCAGTTCTTAAAAAAAATGTCTGCTAATTTTTCACGTTCTAAAATGGCTTGTTTCAATTGTGTTTGCGATTCAAAATCAAATTAAAACACCTTTTTAGTGAGGTCTGATGTAAAAACAAAAATATCCGTTTTTTTATTTTGCGAACTAATGTTCTGTCTTTATTGATTTTGCTTGTATGGGTAAGGAGTTCTGATGTTAAATGTTAGATTGTTAACAAAATATTCGTGAATTCGTGGCAAAAACAGAATAAGTAATTTTTGCTTATTTGAGATAGGTGTTTTTAAATTGTGTCTTGTAATTTATTTTAGAGGTTTGGAGGATTTTGATTTTAATTTTTCTAATCTTTTTAATTCATCACCCATCGGAATAAGAGTTTTGTTGCGAACAGCTTCATTAACGTAAAGAATTATTTTATAATAATTTGCTAAAACCTGAACAGAGTTTATTAAATTAATAGCTTGTTTTTCTTCTTCGCTTGTAACATCTCCGTCGATGAATTTATCAATTAGTTCAAAAAACATATTCATAGCTTATCAGTATTTAGAGGCTTTATTCTTGTTCTTTTTTAACTCTAGTAAAATAACAATTTAAATGATGATTATACATCTTTATTTTTTCAGAATTTTCTTTTTCGTTTATTAATTCAATACGCTTTAACAATGACTTTTGTCGGAATTCGCAGAAAGGGCAATTTTTGAGGGGCTTATCCAATAAACAATTAATAACTAGCGGAATAAGGTTGTCGAATTTTGTTCCCATCTATATTATTCTAAATTTATTTTACACAAATGTACAAATAATAAAACTATTTGTCTATATAACATGTTAGTTTATTATAGATATAAATACAATTTGTTTATTGATAATCGACATAAATCTCTAATTTTAGCATTTATGGAACATATTGGCGAAAAAATCAAACAATATTTAGCATAGAATAAGATTTCTGTTATTGAGTTTGCAAAAAAAATAAATCGAAGTTTTTGAATGTAAAAATGAACTGGCAGGGAAGAATCTTTAATTTATCTGTTTTTACCGCTAAGTGATGCCCTGAGCATGTCGAAGTGTCGCAGAGACGCTAAGCTTTATTTTGACGCAGATTAACACTGATTATTATGATCTGTTTTTGACAGGATTAACATGATTTTCAGGCTTTTACTTAGACGCTGATTTTTATTTGCTACAAAGACTCAAAGGCACGAAGCTAACTTTACCACATAGACACACTTCGCATTTCGACAAGCTCAATGACCGAATGCTCAGTGCATCGCATAAGGCACATAGAAAGAATCACATAGAACAATTTAGCAATGTAACCATGTAGCAATTTAACACAATTTTCTAATTCGTATCTTTTTCAGTTCCTTCTGTTGTTTTTACATTTTCTTCGAGTATTGCCTTGTCGATGGCGGCTTTTAGTTGTAATAATTCTTCTTCGTTGAATGAATTTGTTGTTTTCCACTCGCCATCTTTTTGGTAAGTTTTTTCTACCTTGAAGTTTTTTGCCGTAAACTCACCATTTTTGCCAGTCATTTTGTTTTCCCAAACTACTACTTTGGCTGAGCCAACCTGATAGGTTGCTTTTGGTTTTTTAGAGTTGTTTTCGGTTTGTTTTTGCTCTTGGGCATTGATTGTGAATGCTAAGAGGAAGAGGATGAGGGTTGTTAGGAGGGGTTTCATGGGGTTTGGTTGTTTCATTTTTTAAATTTTAATTTATTTGCGATATTCCATTTACTTATTCAAAGTCTATATGTTTTTTTCCTAAGTATATATTTATTATAAATTTTTTCTTCTCACCGTCTTCTGCAATTTGCTTTAAATCTGAAACATCCTCAATTTTAACTAATGAAATTTTTCTAGGTTTTGGGTCTGAGAAGAATGATAAAAAATAACCTCTACCCTTTTTTGTATTTTCATCAAATCTAATTTCACCACTTCCGCCTCTAGTTGGAGCCTTATTCGATTCAATATTTGAATTATTTTTTTTATCCAAAAATGATTGTCCTTCAAAAAAATATTTCAGTTCGGGATGAACAGTTGAAAAATTCACAATTGAGCCGACAGATTCCCATTCTCCGATCATTGCTCCAGAACTATCATAAGAGCTTCCATAAAAACAAACATCATTGGTAAACCAATTTTGCTTAATATTTGCTATTGAATAATATGAAACACTATCTGATTCATAATATTTTTCAACCCAAGTACCAACTAATGCTCTTGACTTATTTAAGCTAATGTAGTTAACGCTAACTATTATGAAAGAAGAAAGTACAATTGAAAATATTAATAATATTAATGATTTAACACTAAGTGTTTTATTATTAGCCAGTTTAGATGTGATAAACCCTAACAAAGTTGAAACTAAAAGTGTAATTAAAATTGTTTTAAATTGTGTTTCCATAATGATTTTGATGTTAAGTTATATTATTTCAATTTTTTCTGTTCTATTCCTAAAAATTGTTTCAAATTTTTGTATTTAACAATCAAATAATTATATCCATTTTTTATTTGTTCGAGACGATTCCACTGTTGGTTTAACTGTCTTTCTCGCTCTTCTTTTGTTCTTAATAATTTCCAATCTGCTAAATCATTATATTTTGCTTCTTCTCTACTTAAAATAGAGCTATAATATTCCAAAGATTTCTCTAATTCACGACTTAAGATTTCAGCCAGTAGTATTGAATTATCCTTTAATTTATTAGTTACATAATTAATTTGTTGCTCAAACGAATAAATTTGTTCGTTTGTTGATTCCTGAATTGTTTTTATCTGCCGTTCAGTTTCATAGTGTAATGCATCAATTTGTTTTGCATTTAATTCCTGTAACGCTAAAATTTGTTTCGAATTTAAGTCTTGAAATGTTTTGATTTGTTTTTCGGTTGAGCTTTGCAATGCATCTATTTGCTTTGAGTTTAATATTTGCAAATGTTCTAATTGTTTTCGGAATTGTTTTCGGAATTGTTTATCGGATTCTTCATTGGATTGAAGAAAAATAATAATTGTTAAATAAATGCCTGAAATAGTTCCAATAGCTTGTAAAACATTACCAAGCCATTCCTTTTCTTTAAAATAAATTGCGATAAACACGAAAAGAATAACTAAAGATACAAAAGCTGACCATTGAATTATCCATTTGTGTTTTTTGATAGTACTTAACATTATGATTATTTATTTCCACTCTTTTAATAGTTTTAATAGTTCATTAATAACACTTGTGTTATCACTTGGATTTTCCAAGGAATTCTCTTTACTCGAATTAAATAAACCAGACTTAAAATGTTCATTTAAAAGAGCAATTATTAAAACTATATCATTACCTCCTTTTTTTAAATTAGCTAATAAATCTGCACTTATTTTAATATTACATCTATAAATGTATATATTAAAGATTTCTTTAAAGTCAGACATCAAATTTCTATACTGCTTAAATATTAATATGGCAGAGCTTTCGAAAAAAATTAACATTAAAAAAGGTCTAATACTTTGTACAACATACTGTTTAAAATATTCTGTATTATTAATATCTATTGGTATTCTTTCTGGTAGATTAAAATAAAAAAACATAAATCCAAGAGCAATGAAAACAATACCTGTAAATAACAAAACCCATGACCCATTGTATATTTGTTTGGTTTTTTTTCTAATTTCACTAATATTATTATCTAAATTAATTGGTAAACTCTCCTGCTTGTCAAACAGCTGAGCTCCATTTAAAAAGAAATATATAAAAAGAAATATAAAAGAATATATAACAATGACTACGTCAATCCTTAAAGTAGAAATAATTTCAGATGATTTAATATTATATTGAATTAAACTTTGTGTCAGCTTCGTTTTAAAATTATTAAATCGGAAAAAGTTCTTAGGAATATATTTTGACAAATCTTTAACCTTTATAAAAGCTGTGATAGAAAGGTTCTCAACATTTATTAACGTATTAAAATTATAATTATTAGGAAGATTGCTTACATTAATATCCATATATATTGTGTCTATATTATTTGATAATAATATACTGTCCACTATACCTTTATTTAAAATACATTCCCCTGTATAAATTTTATTATAATGTAATACGCTATCACAATACGAACTTATTTCTAACTCAATATTATTTAATAGGGCTTCTGTCAATAAATTATTAATAATAACTTCATTTTTATTAATAAATTCATTATCATAATTTTTTTTATTTATCTCATAAGATAATATAATATAAGTTACAAAAATTATAAATATAGCCGAAATGCCTATAATTGAATATCTTAATATCTTAAATTTAGTCATCTTCATACACAATAATTGTTCATATTTCTTTTAATGTAGTATAGTAGCCAAATACCCAACCTAATTTACCGCTATATTCAATTTGATACCAGTAGTCATTAATTTTATTGCTTTTAATAATAATTGATGATAATTCTGATTTTTTAATAACTTTATATTTATGATTACTTGGCTTAATCTTATGATAACATTTTGAATTAATAGATGGGGATTCTCTAAAATTTATTTCATCTAGAATATATAAATCTTGATTATTTAAGTTCTTGCGATTTTTTACTTCTTGAGCTAATTTAATAGTATCTTCTTCTAATATTATTGAATCATTTGTAAGGCTATCAAATTTAACTTTATTAACATCATCAGTATAATTTTTATTATAGTTATTATTTTGTGAAATTTGTACATTTACTTCCTTCAGATTATCAAATAAATTATTAATGCCAATGATAATTACAAAAGTTAAAAATGAAGTTATTATATATAAAAATATTTTTTTCATAAATTCTATATTATAAATATCTATTATTTTTTCGTATTAAACGCTGTTTCTATTACCCATTGAACAAGAGGAAAAGCAACAAATGGTGCTAATGCCAATTCTATATTGTTAGTCGAAATATATACTAAAGATGATATAATTCCTACTAAAACTGAAACCACAAACACATGTATGAACTTAATTTGACTAATTCTCTTTTCTAATGTTTTTTTTAGGTATTCATATTTAAGTTTAAAATTTTTACTGAATTTTATAAAAATATTATCTGATGTGTAATTAAACAATTCATTTATATTTATAAACTTATCCTTAATACTAAGAGTCTTATTATTAATGATTTCATTTATTTTCCTTGAGATTATCTGATTTAACTTACTATATGCAATATTCTTTGTTTTATTTAAGCTATTAGATTTTTTTGAAATTAAATCTTCGTATATTGAGTTATAAGCATCATTGAAAACATTATCATAAACTCCCTTTTTCGTTAATGCTTTAAATGTAATTGGAAGTATATCTATAAAAATAAAAAATATTATTAATAGCCAATTTGTATACTTTACAATAGGATACTTGTTCATTAATCGACTAAGTGCAATTTCTCGTCTAATGTAATCATCAGATAAAGTATAGTTTGCTATAATTGAATCTCTTTCAAGTTCTATACCATTCATTTTTCTTACAATAGAGTCCTTTTGTTGGTACACCCTTAGCTTTAAATCTGCCAATTCTGAATTAACAATACTTAGAAACTCTTTCTTTTCTTTAGCTGATGCACCATCACCATATATGCCAGTAGTTCCACTTCTTACAATACCATCAATCTCATCCTCAACAAGTCTTTGCTGTTTTAGCCTTAATTCTTCTTTCTTATTAACGATACTGTCTAAGTTATTTTTATTATTTTCTAATTCTGTTAATTTTAATACGTAATCTCGTTGGATACTATCTCTTCTTTCTTTTACCATATCCTTTAATTCATCTGAAATACTTTTATTGAAATATAACATTACAATAGGATGAGCAACTGTAAACCCAATGAACGTTGCAAAAACAAATCGCAGAATAAAAACTAAAGAAACAATATCCTTTTTAATACTATCTGATTTTCTAAATGTAGAGATGATAAATCTATCAAATGATAAAATTATTAACGACCAAACAATACCTGCAATTATAAATAATTTATAACTATCTATGAATGTAGATAATGCATAAGTCATTGCAAATAATGCTAAAATAGCTGGTACGATAACAAGTGTACCATAGCCCGCATGCTTTATTTTTTCAGATTGAGGACAGTCTTTTAAAATATCCTTGTCTGATCCAGCACACCAAATTAATATGTTGTAAATAAATCCTTTCAAGTTTAATTATTTTAGTGAATAAGTTCAACTCTCTCCCAGCTTTTCGGCAAACCGCTGTTATAAAAATAATAATAAATTATTTCTAAATTTCACAAAAATTAACATGCTATACAAATGATTTTAAGCAAATTTAGTATTCGCTAACTCTCGGTAATTATCCGTAGAGCTTTACTGATTATTCGTATATTAAATCAGTTTTTTAACAAGTATTTTAAGAATTTAAGATTTGTTTCTGGTTGAAACTTTAAGTTCAGTTTCACCTATTAGTACAACGCACTTCTCCCTGTTAAATCCTGTAATAAAATTATGATTAACTAGATATGACTGGTTTATGCGTAAAAATATTTCCTGCGTTAACATTTTACTGACTTTTGCCAATGGCTTTGAAACTCTATATTTTTTTTCGTTACATAAATATATATCAGTATAATTGCTATCGGCAGAGCAATACAATATATCTGTTTCTTCAAAGAAAATGTATGTATTACAATGTAATACACCTAGCTTTTTAAATGATATATTTTGGGTTATTTCCAATTTATTCAAATTTCTGATGACTTTGTATTAATGTACAAGAAGGATTGTTTTCACGTTCATTAATATTAACGAAACTATAAGCTTTTTTAATTTCTTTAGCTATTTGCTGATCTACGGTGTTAAATCCATTAGCTTTTACTGCTCTTAAATATTCATACATAAGCTCACGGTCATTCTGAATAATAAGAAAAATCTCATCTTTGATTTTCTTATTCATTTTTGCGATTGCTGTTTGGGCTATTTTTTTGGGGGTCATATTTTTCTCAATTATTTTTTAACAATTACTATAAAAAAATCTCCAACATTATCGTCAAACCAAAGCCTGTTTAATTCCTTATAGTCTTTTTTAAATAAAGTATCTCCTTTATTTAAAGCAACCCCATCTTTTTTTCGTTTAACTAAATTACTGTCATTTAGCCAATCTGGATATAAATTCTGGTGTTGGGTTAAGTCGGCTTATAAACCCTTTGCTTTTTAAAAAAGCAAAGGGTTTGTATAATTATTTCATCAGCCATTATAACCAATGACCTAAATTCTTTAATAGGATGTGTTATTATGTAATATTGGCTCATTAAAATAGCATTTTTTACTTATATCCAAATATTGTATAGTCCACATACATATTCCCTGTAGAATCTATAACATCTTCTTTTTCTCTTTTACCGTTTGGATAATGCTCTTTTTCAATAAATGATGCAAGGAAAAGTCCTGCTTCATCATCCTTGTCTTTTTTGAAAATTGTAGTTAAAGATTTTGAAATTAAAGTAGATAAGGTAGCAATAGCTGCTGCAACTGGGTTTGATACAGTTGCCAATGCTGATATCACTCCAACAATAGAAGTAATATTTTTATCCGTCAATATCTTACTAATTAATTCTGCATTATCTCTAGTTTTTTTATCAGACTCAATCGCTATTAACATCCAGTTAAAATCTGGTGGAATATTATCGGCTTTATAAACAATTAAACCTGTGTCGCCAAAAGTTATTACCTGATTATCTTTAACTTTACCTATTTCAGGCAAAACTCTTGAATTAATGACTTTATCTACAGCGTTTTCAATAATTTCCCTTTTCCTTTTTTCGTCATTAGTTTTAAAAAATTCATTAAAATTTGGAAAATCAGCTTCTCCAAGTGTTACAAAACTCATTATCTGAATTTCGCCTTTACCCAACAACTCTCTGTTATTGAGTATTCTTACTTTGTTTAATCTTAAATAAAACATTTTGTAATTTTTAAATTATTAAAATTGAATTTTATCGCCTACTCTATCCCAGCTTTTCGGCAAACCGCTGTTTTTATTTTTTATTCTCAATAACAATCACTCATTTCATCAATGCTTTGTTATCCCATCGCCTTCAACTTTTTTCATTAAATCAGGAATAAGATTTTCACTGAATCCTGCAATAATAGCAAGAGTGTATAATATATAAGGGTTATAATTATTGTTTAAATCTTTATCGAAACCTATTATTATTATTTTACTTTTGATAATAAAGTATAATATTAAACCAGACAACATGGCTACCAACATCCTGAACATTCCTGCATAGGTTCGAGGACCCCAATTTAAACGACTTTTAATTTTATCTTGATGCTTATTAATATTAATTGCAACTGATAATAATCCGCCGATACCACCAAATGTTGCAATGTAAATCATGTGAGCCAGTGTGCCATCTATAAAACAACCATCTATAGCATTTATTGATACATAAAAATTGAAGGTTTTTACAATTGCTGAAATAGCTATCATTCCAATTATTATTATGATACATGGAATAAGATAATATATTTTACTATAACTATCTATTTCGTTTTCAAGTTCGGGCAATATGGAATCCAGCAATCCTTCCGCACCTTTTGACTTATTTTCTAAAGCCAGAAAATATATATCAGCTAATGTGTTTTTATATTTTTTCCACAACACATTATCTCTATCAAGATATGATTCTACTTTATCTAATTTTACTGCAATTTCATAAGTGGTATCCTGAAATTTAGGTGATGTTTTGTATGTAATCTTGTTAGTTTCTTTTATTTCATAAATAACATAGTTTTCGGTTTTATTAAAAACAGACCCAACTGTTTGTCCTTTTTGAATTTTAAATCCTGTAACAATTTCATTTATATTTTCAAACGTATCTTTCATAGTATTTTATTTTAAACATTCACTTAATTGTCTGTCGCATTATTTAGTGCAATAAATAAACATTTATTATTTTGCATAGTAGTTAGTATAGCCGTTTCTTTTTCAAATGCAAAAATCATCAATGATGATATTGCGGTAATTGCAAGCAACGATAATCGTAATATTTCGGAAGAAAAGCTGATGTATCTATCTGCTAATTCAAAATCGGGTTTATAGTCGATTTCTTTAATGTCGTCCATAATTGTTTTATACTTTAGAATTATTGTAATAATTCGATTTTTCTGTTCTAATCTGTTTATATTTAATCCAATCAAAACGATTTAAAAATTCTGCTGCTGTACGAGCACCCCGAATAAACAAATCGACTTTAGCATCTTCTGTGAGTCCGAAATCGAGCCAGTTATGACTACCTGTATCAATATATGCTATCAGGTGTTTATAGTCGGGGTTTTTGATTAGAAACTCATAATCGTAAGCAAATCGTGATGTATTAAACATTGAACCTAAAATGCCAAATATTTTTTCGTTCTTATTTATTTCATTTTTATCATAGCCTAATTTAATTCCAAATGTTGGTGAAACCGGAACTTTAAAATTATCGTGAAAAATATCTATTGGAAAGTTGGAGATAATACCGCCATCCATAAACATTACTTCTTTTGGAACTGAAGTTTGCAAACCGGTTGCATTATTCCATTTTTCCCATGCTGCAACTCCGGTTGGTAAATTCTTAATCATAAAAGGCGTAAAGAAAAATGGAATAGACATTGAGGCTCTTACAAAATCGGCAGGGTTTTGTACATCTGTGTTTGAATAAAACAAATCAATCATTTTTGGGAAAATAATTTTACTTTGGGTAGTAATATCTGCGGTTATAATCGCCATTTCGCTCCAATGGTCGGGCTTGTTGTAGTCAACATTACTTCCATTATTTATTCGTTTAAATAATTTTTTGCCATCAGATATTCCTTTAAGCCTTAAAGCTTTTAAGTCTTTATAATTTCGTATTCCTTTTTGAAAAAGAAGGTTTGTCATCCAACTATGAAAATTTTTACCCGGGTTTAAACCAAAATCATCTCTGAAATTATCAATAACTTGTGCCCCTTTTATTGCTAATTTTATATTTCCTGAGCCACTCAACAGGGCATCAATAAAATCGCGTACATCGCTATCTCCGTCAACAAAATCGTACAGATTTTTATTACACAAACAATCAAGTATCCATTCCGATTTTTCAATATCGCAAGTGCCAGCTGCTGCCATAAGCATTGTATTTATGCTACCTGCTGATGTGCCTGCAAGGCTCAAAAAGCGGATTCCAACTTGCTCTAAAACATACACATAACCCACTAAGGCAACACCTAATACTCCTCCACCTTCTTGTACTAAGTCAACATATTGGTTATTGTCTGAGTCGATAATATCTGAAAATTGCTTTCCTTTGATTTGAGCTTTTAAATCTTTTAGAATACTTAAGATTTCGCCATTTTCTGTAAATTTTCTTTTGTCCATATTATTTTAATCGTTATAATTTATTAATTGCTACATCGTTTTTATTTTTCAATTTCCAACTATCAATTCTATATTCATTTCTGCCTGAGCATTTTTATAAGGATATGGCTTTTTTTCGATTATTCTATGATTTTCTACACCATAGCTTCCCTGAAAAAGATTGATATAGTCGTTTTTGTTTTTACTCATAATAGAACCTACAAGCCCTGTTAACTCCGACAATGCCTTTGCAATAGCAACTCCTGTAATAGTTGCTGGATTTGAAGCCACAGCAGTAATTAATTCAAATAATTTACTTTTGTTAACAGCTTTGCTAATATCACTTAAAGTTTTTCCGGCGTTTCTAATATCCGTATCATCTTCCATAAGGATAATTGCTGTATTAAGAGTTCCAACTACATTTGAATATGGCCAAATTTGCAAACCGTCGCCACCAAATTGATGAATTTTGTTTTTTTTAATTACAATTTTAAAACTTTCGGGGTCAACATCTTTTGGAGGATATATGAATGGTGCTTTTCCACTATAATCCCAACATATTATAAAGAAGTAAATTTCGTTTTTTGGGTTAAATATTTTTGGAAATAAACCATCAAAACTTTGTTTCAATGTTATATCTTTCATATATAAACTCCATTTGTGTTCGGACTTTTCAAAACTTACTGTTTCAGTGGAAGCAGTGTTTATATCAAACTTATTTTCATTAAATAATGCCATTTTTATTTAGGATTTAGAGATTTTGGAATTTAGGATTTTAAGATTTTTCAAACAACCACTCCCCAACCTCAATAATTTTATCAATTATTTCGTCTTTTGCATCGTCAACACCAATTTTAACAATTTCAAGTGCTGTTTCAATAATATTCCAGTATGTTGATAGTTGAGCTAGAAACTCAATTTCTTGTTCATCGGTTATTTCTGTACCAATCATGTTGTTGCCCATAATAATAATTTTTTGAGCTGCTGTATCGAATTTTTCGCCTGTTACTTTCAGAATAATAGCAAATTCTAATGTTGGCTTTACAACGGGCCACACTTGAGTAAATTTTTGTTTAAATGTTAAACCTTCTTTTAAGTTTACATCTTTCACTGCTTTAAGTGCTTCTACTAATTTAGCAAATGCGGCTTTGCGTTCGTTACGTTCGAGTTTACGAATTTCTCTTTTTTGTTTTCGGGTTTCTGCTGACATTTTCTTTAATTTTTAATTGTTAATGATTAATGTTCAATGTTTGAGGTTTGAGGTTTGTCGTTTGAAGTCTGAAGTTTAACTTCGTTGAGCTCGCAAGCTCGGTTGAAGTTGGCTACGCAGTTCATTCTTTCATTTTTTCATCCTTTCATTCCTAAATCTTAAAATTCTAAATTCTTATTGTGTTTTTAATTAATAATGACTGCTTCATCTTTTTTCCTATAAAAATAATGATTCAAAAATCGTTTTGCAATGACACGTTTATGACATGTTTTGAAAAAAATATTTATTAAAATTTATGGCTTTTATTTCTTTCATTTTATTAACTTTCAATTATTTATATGCTTCTACCTGAAAATTTATAGTTTTTTAAAAAGTGTTTTTTAGCTTGTCAACGACATCATTTTTTCAATAGAAAATATCTTTTTTCAAAATTTTGCACTTTAATTCTTTTACACTATTAATATTTAATCGTTTATATATTTTTCGGCGATGATTTACCACTGTATGTAGTGAAATTTTTAGCTTCTCGGCAACTTCATTATTTGTATGATTTTTACAAATTAATTTTACTACCTGAAATTGTCGTTCGGTGAGTATTTTTTTAATTTCGAGCTGACGATTGATTTTTACGATATGAAATTCAGCATTTCTTTTTTTGAAACAGTTTTCATGCTTATTCAGAATGGTTAATATCTCTGTTTCATTAAATTTTTTAACTTGTCTAGCTATTTTGTAAACAGGAAAGCTATTGCGATAAAACCCTAAAACACAGCCATTAACACAACCTTGCAATGGACATGAGTACAGTAAGCCGGTAAAACGTTTTTGATTTTCTGAAAGCATAAAAATTATATTATTTCATATTATATTTTCAAATTCCAAGTTTCAAAATTCCAAGAACCAAGACAAAATTTTAAAGTCCATCAACCAACGACGAACATTTCGACAAGCTCAATGTCCAAGCAAATTTTCTTAATCCTTCTCCCCTCCTGCCCTTTGAGTTTTTTTTTGGGCTTTCAAACATCCTCTATATATATGGAGAGTATTTATTTGAAAAGGTAACCAGTAGGAATTGTTAAAAATGATTTTTTAGATGTAATTTAGAATGATTCCAAATGTTTTTGAGTTTATCACTCAAAGTTTTCACAAAATATTTTTGATGGTAATAGTGGCTGCAATCGTTTTTATACAAAATATGTCCAAAATGATTGTTTTTATGTAGGAAAAATTGTTTTTATGTGTTTTTTTGGTTTTTATACCGATATTAATTGGACTATTCTATAAATCCATTTGGTATTAGCTGATTTTGGGATTTTTTTCTTTTATTTTTTTATCGAAAAAAGTAACAAGAACCTATAATTCCAAGAATACACTTCGACGATGCTCCTTGAATCGCTTCTATTAGATAGATTGCAATGGCTATAGTTTAGAATTTCTGTTTTTTTGTAATGATTTGACAATTACCAATTTTGAAATTAATCATACATGAAATATTCATGACTAAATAAAGACAATGAAATGATTATAAAGAAGATATTAGCCACAGATTGCACAAATTTTCACAGATTTAAAACAACCTTTGGTTGTTTTATCTGTGCTAATTCAAATAATCTGTGAAACAAATTTGTGTTAATTAGTGAACTTAGCGAAGCGACTCACGAATACCTTAAAAACAAGCAATATATGAGTAAATCTGTGGCAAAACAATTGATTAATTATCAAATTAAAAGCATTATTTTCACAATATACAGGTTGAAATCAAAGAAACCATAAACCTTAGCCATTGCAATTAATAAGGAATTGGTTTTAAGCAATGCTGTTCTTTGAAAAAAAAATTGCTGTTTGCAAATTCAAATTTATATCCTAAATGAAATATTTATATATAAATTTCGTTACAATTTGTACAGATTTTATATATTTGTATATATTTGTAACAAATACTAAATTGTGTCTGTCCATAATATCCGATTTCTGCGTTATGCTCATTTTGAATTACAGTCATTTACTTTAGTAAACTCCTGACAATTAAAAATATCGCAAGCCTTGAACTCGAACATTCTGGAACAGACACCGAATTTATAAACAACCACAAAATAATCAATCATGGAAATAATAGGAAAAAATATTAAGCGATTTCGGGAGAAATCAGGCTTAAGTCAGGAACAGGTTGGTGTCTATTTAGGAAAAAAAAGGGAGCAAATTGCTTATTACGAAGCAGGAACAAGGCAGCCCGGAATTGATGAACTTGAAAAATTAAGCGATTTATTTGGTGTTGAATTATCTGCAATATTTGAACAAGATGAAGCCATTCATAATGTTGATTTAGCATTGTCGTTCAGGTCTAATGAAATTTCAGATGAAGATTTAAAGCAAGTGGCTTATTTTCAGAAATTTGTTAAGAATTATTTAAAAGTCGAACGATTGTGTAATGAACAGGTCTGATTTAATTATTAAAAAACATGTTGCTGCTTTTCGTGAAAAAGCCGGAATAGGAATTTCGGAAGCTATTGACCTGCATCTTTTGTTAGAAAAGCTTAATGTTACAACAATGTTCAGACCTTTATCCGAAAATTTTTCGGGTATGGCTTTAAATATCAACGAAATAAAGTTTATGTTTATAAACTCTAACCAGCCTGTTGGAAGACAAAATTTTACAATCGGACACGAACTTTTTCATTTATTTATCGAAAAAGATTTTTCACCGCATAAATGTCATTCTGCAAGCTTTGATAAGCAAAAAAAGGATGAATATAACGCAGACCTTTTTTCTACTCACCTGCTAATGCCCGAAGACGGACTACTTTTAAATATTCCCGAAAATGAACTGACAAAAGACAAAATCAGTATTGAAACCATCTTAACTCTTGAAAAAACATTTGGGGTTTCGCATTCATCAATGTTAATAAGGTTAAAGTCGTTGGGGCTGATTTCTGAAAGTTTTTTGCTGGAAAAAAAGGAAAATATAAAAGTTTTAGCCAAAAAATATGGCTACGATATTTCATTATACGAAGCCGGCAATGAAAACAAAGTTATAGGCAACTACAAAGAAAAAGTTCACAAACTTTTTGAAAATGAGAAAATTTCGGAAGCACACTTCCATGAATTAATGAATTCATTTCCTAATGACGAAAAAGATAAAGCCTAAGATATTGCTTGATGCCGATGTTGTAATTCATTTCGTTAAAGGTGGACAAATTAGTTTGCTTCCCACAATATTTGAAGAAGAAAAAGTTATTCTCGACAAGGTGCTTGAAGAACTGCAACAGCATAAAGAATTAAAGCAATATTACGAAAACCTTGTTAGTTTTGGTTTAATAAAAGAAATCTCTTTTTCAAAAGACATTAAAGTTCTACAAGAATACTCAAAACTCAGAAAAAAATTCGGAAAAGGCGAAAGTGCCTGTATGGCTTATTGTAAATTCAATAATAATGTATTGGCAAGCAGCAACTTAAAAGACATTAAGGATTACTGTATTGAAAATAATATTGAATACATAACCACTATGGATTTTTTAAAAGAAGCTTATGAAAAAAATCTTTTAACCGAAACTGAGTGCGATTTTTTCATATACAATGTAAAATCTAAAGGGAGTAAATTGCCTTGTGATTCGATTAGTGAGTATATTGAATCATTCTAAATCCAAAAATGCTTTTCCTTCGCTTAGACTCCTGACTTCGACACTGGGACACCCTAAAAGTTTTTCCAGAAATTTTCATCAAAAAGCATAGCGACAGATTTTTGCTTTGAGGTTAGAAG
>Ga0154347_1091_pt1 | contig 26738 bp, 16 predicted proteins | sample RifGroA2_FD_115875 | JGI IMG/M metagenome (GOLD analysis project Ga0154347, IMG submission 115875) | Bacteroidetes bacterium GWA2_31_9
ACAAATATGCTGGTTTATCTGAAGTTGTAAAGAGCTGTTTCCAAATGCTTCGCAACCTTTAACGCATTTTCCGCAACCAATACATAAGTCTTCAATTATTTCATATTCAAAAAATGGTTCTTCAATAAATTTTCGTTTCAATGCACTTGTTGGGCATAGTTGATTTTCGGCTGCGGTTGTAAGGTCTTTTGTGCCTGGTTTAAAGTAGCCTCCGCATAAGTCGCAGTATCCGCACATATCGTATGCATGAAAACATTTCACAGCCGATGGCATTTTAACACAGCTTGTTGCACATCGTCCGCATTGTGTGCATTTTTTTGTATCAATCTGCCAAACGGTTTTTGAAGATAGTTTTTTTGTAAACAAAGTTCCTCCAATAACACCAATACCAGCAATCACAGAAAAACGGATTCCGTTTCGGATAAATTCTCGGCGACTTTGTTTGTTATTTTTGGTTTCAGAACTCATTTAGGGAATTTAAATGTATAAGGAAATAAAGGTATAATGGGTCAATTGTGAAAGGTATGAGGTTTTGACCAATGCCTTATACCTATATTCCATATAACTACTTATTTTTAAACTATTTGCCATTCTTACTGAAATTTGATTTAAGGTATTGTGTGGCTTCTGGCAATTTGCAATTATCAAGCTTTCGGCAGTTTTTACAAATAAAATCAAAGTCGCAGGTTTCGTTGCTGTTTTCCCGAAAAAGCAAATAACCAGACATGGCTGTGATTCCGGTTAAGATTGTTCCTCTGATGAGTGTAGAAATGAACGTTCTTCTATTCATGTGTATAAGTGTTCAAGTAAGCCATTTTTTCTATTTTGTAATAATAAATTTATTAAAAGTTGATTTTTCTGCGGAATTAAAAACACAATAATACAAGCCAGAACTCCACATTGAGACATCAATTTTATTATATAAATATTGATTATTTATTGAAATAACTTTAACTAAAGCTCCTTGTGAATTAAATATACTTAATGAGCCTGTAATAGTCGAAGATTGATTTTCAATTGAAAAAGTTACCTCATTAAATGCTGGATTTGGAAATATATTAATCCAGCTATTTTCCTTATTTATCATTGCTAAACCGCTTGTTGAATCTGGGATTATTGAAACAATCCCATTGTCTGTACCAAAAAACACTTCTTTTTTGCTGTCATCAATAGCAATTGTATATATATTATTTGATATTAAAGGGCTATTTTCTTTGGTAAAATGGTAAATTTCTTGAGTTCCATCAGAAGAAAGCAAAAATACTCCAGAATTTTCTGTACCAATCCATTTTTGGTTTTTCAAGTTTATTTCTATAGCAGTAATTGTTTCATTGGCTAATAAAAAACCTAAAGGTTCTCCTGTGCTATCAGGGACAATAATACGTTGAGCATAAAAATTTTGGTTAGTGAAAACATTTTCAGGATTTTTGTAAACGACAATGCCTCTATTTGTTCCTACCCAAATTTGTCCTACTGTGTCCTCAGCAATTGAATAAACATCATTAGAAATAATCTGGTTGTAGTCGTCTGTAATTTGAAACTTTCTAAAATCATCATCTGAAATATTATCGAAAGTACCTTTATCATCAAAAGCAAATAATCCAATTCCACGAGGCAATACAACCCACTTATGATTATTCTTTGTTACTATTATATCTCCAATTATGGTTGTATTTAAATAACCATAATATTGAAAACCATACCAATTATTATTCGGTGTTCTTACCGATATTGCATTTTGAACTCCACTATTTGTAATCCATAAATTATTATTTACATCAAAAGCAAGTCCATAGGTTCGTACATGTTGTGCCCAAACATCAAGGTCTTGTAACGTGCTGTTTGTTTCATTATATATTGTAACAAAGCTTTTATTATTGAATTCTAAAAGTCCACTGCCCCAAGTTGCTGCAAAAACCTGCGAAGGATTTGATGGGTTAACTATAACTTTCAATATATCGCTAACATTAGGCATTCCACTTACGGTTGAATTATTTAATGTCTGCCAGTTTTCATCAATAAATGTGTGTAATTCTCCTGTATTCCACAAATTTGACCAAGTTCCATCTTTTCCTCCTGTAGCTACCCAAAGTTTACTTCCTTCAACAGAAATTGAAACTACTTTTGAATTATTTGGTCCATTTGGAGAATAGCTTAATTGCCCTGAACTAGTTTGCTTAACAAGACCAAGTTGTGCATCAGCAATCCAATAAATACTATCATTTTCGCAGAATACATCTCTTGGATTAATATTGAGGTTTGAAAAAGTTGAAGTAATAGAGTTTTCCAAAATGGTGTAACGATCTGATTCAACAAAAATAAGGTTATTATTAGAAATTCTCAGATTTACAAAACTTCCTGTATCAATATTTGTATAGTTCGAATTAGATATCATAATCAAAGTATCAATAGAGCTGTTTATGTTATTTGATATTGAATACAAAACATTGTTGTAGTTTACTATATTACTATAGTTTAAGCTTAGAAAAGAAATTTTATTCCAAAGTAAAAAGTCATCTAAATCAAGAAAATCTACATTAGAATAAAAAATGCCTTTATTTGTTGCAGCATATATTGCATTATCCTTTTCAGTAATATCGTTAACTTTAACAACTGTACCATTTATCTTAAATTGACATAATTCGATAAATACTTTATATTGTAAGTTAAATAATAAAACTCCACTATTTGTCGCAAAATATACTCCTTTATCAGTAGTAAAAAGTTTATTAATTGTAACTTGATTTTTATATTCACTAAAATTATATACAATTGTATCAATCACGATGTCAACATTTCCATTAAAATAAGAAACTATTAAACAATCGTAAGTAGTATTAAAGTCGATGGAAGAAATGCCTATATCAGACAATCCATTAATTTTTGAGAACTTAGATACTTCTTCTGTAAATATATTGTACCTAATAATTCCATTATATGATGAGCAAAAAACATATTTACTGCTAATTGCAACATGATTACAATTTGAGTATGGCATGTAATCGTTCCATTTTATCTGAGCTTGTACACTAATTGTAAATGTTAATATACAGAATAATATTTTTATCATTTTATAAAATTATTATTGAACAATTAATTTTTTGTAAAACAATTTGTTTCCGAAGTCAAAGCTCAAATAATATATTCCAGATGTGAGATTAAGCTCTGTTTTATTTATGTTCAAAACATGTTTTCCGCTATTCTTAAATTCTGAGTCTAGAATTGCCATTTTTGAACCTAACATATTTATAAGCTCAATTTTTACTTTAACTTGAGTGCTTAATGTGTATTCGATTGTTGTTGAGGAGTTAAATGGATTTGGATAAATAATAAAATAAGTATTATCGTAATTAATATTTTCTGCATTTGAAGTACTGTCTTTTACAAAAAAAGAAATAGTTTCTTCTGTAATGTTATTGTGGCTATCCCAAACTATCAGCTTAAATTCATGTAATCCATCAGCAAGATTATCAAAAATATAATTTATTTTTCCAGATTGGTAGCTATTAAAATCTAAAGAAAAATAATTATTTAATACAATCGTTTCATTGTCAAGCTTGCCTGAAATATTATGTCCGCTTTCCAGAATATTAATTCCTGATATATCGTAAATTTTGGCAATTAGTAATGATGTTTTTCCAACTGTATCACCTGAAATAAAGCTTTCGTTATTAATGTATAAATCAATATTTGGACCTGTATTATCAATCGGCGAACTACTATTTATACCTCCTCCAATTGTAAAACTATTATCATATCCATTACCATCAATATTATCTGTAGAAAAATAATAACTTATTTTGCCTTTATTTATGTCTAATGAAATATCTTCTGGCACAATAAAAGAAAACTCAAATGTCCCATTCACAATATTAGCTTTCCCTTCAAATATTTTATTTTTTTGTTCGCTATAATTAATAGGTTGACCTCCGTCGTTTGCTAAAGTCGAATAGCTCTCCTTTTTATCAAAAACTATTACTTCAATAGTATCATTAATCCAATTTACGATATTATCAGAATTATCTTTAATAATACCAGATACAGTTACATTTGTTAATGCCATAATTGTATCTAATGTGCAATTTAACGAGTTACATGATACGTTAGTTGTTACAACATTCAATTCAGGAATTGCGGGTTTTAAGGCTGGGTCACCTAATAATACTACATTTCGCTTATTAGATAAAGAACCCGCATCATTTTTTGCAAGCCTGAATATATCTCCAAGTCTTAATTGCCCTCCTATTGTGTCGTGAGAAAAAAAATGATTATACAGTTTATCGTTTAATACAAAACTAGGGGTGGAATATGTTAATCTTGTTGCAGAAAATAACGCTATTGTGCCACCATTTGGATTTAAAAATAATTGTTCACCTGCAGAATATTGATTATAGTCGTCAAACCTATTAAACAAGCAAGTAAGAGTAACCATAATAAATAACTTATTATGGTTATTCAAAGAATTTATGTCTGATAAATCTATTACTAATTCTTCTGCTAGTCCTGAGTTATTTCCATGTCCAAGATAATTTATTAACAAAGTCCCTTGATTAATTGAACTTAATATTGCAGCAGTTACTGCAGGATATGATTGTCCTGCTGGAGTAGTAACTTGCTGATAAGCATCAAGATATGTTTTTTTTACATTAAATTCTGGATTTGTAGTATCAATTTTTGTAGCAAGTGCTTCTGATTGATTCATATGTTGGTTTGCATCTTCGTCATCCGCTATAAATGTTACATTATTCCTCCATTTCCCAAATGAAGAATTTGACATATATATTTTTATTTTATTAACTACATTTTCTGCTTCAGTTATATTTCTGACAGGAAATCGACCAACTCCAATATCTTCAAACCCAGTTACACCTCCTTCATTATTGTCTAATAAGGTATAAAAATCATCTGTTGCGTAAGATTCTGTAGGCTTTAGTGAACTTGCTGATTGATATGTTAAAATGTAATTTGTATTTGTTGCAGAAATTGTTCTATTATCATATGAACCATCACCAAACAAGAGTAAATATTTTGGCTTATTACTGCTGTCTGTTGCTCTATCATAAAACATCTTAACAAAATCTCTAATTGCAGAAACATCCGGAGATCCTGATGAAAATTCATTATAAATTTGTTCAGGAGTAACAACTATTACAGACATATTGTCGTTATTTCGATGTAAATCAGCTAGTTCGTTAGCTTGATTAATAAAGTCTGAATGAGTAACAATTATAAAATCTGATTGAGGTAAAGCGTGTAAGTTTTGGTTAGCAACATCACCCACAAATTCTGGAACTAAATAATTTGTATTACTAAATATTACAAACTGTTTTAATGTATCTGTGTTTGCTTTAAACTTAATTGTTGAATCTGTTATATTGTATAAAATATTTTTAGGACTTAAATAGTTTGAAATATCCCAAACTTTTAAAATAGTATCTGCATTTTCAATTACAAATTCAGAAATATTTCCAGTTCCCACCGATTCTATATCTCTAAAATTCATTTGTGAACCAGCCATTCTGAGTTCTCTTCTAGCATTAAGCTCTAAATAGTTTAACCATCCTTCTGATGTTGCATTTGCTGGGAAATAATCAAAATTAATATTTATTGAAGAAGATGTTGCTGGGAAATTATTTGTAACTAATTGTGTATTTGCATAAGGAGCAGTATAACTACTCATATTCGTTTCTATAATCGTAATGTCTTGAACCAAACTGCCATTAGCATTTACAGTAAAGCTGCTTGGATAAGAAGACCTAGTTGCCAAATAAGAAGTTAACCTTACTTGATATGAACTTAAAATATTTGGAAAAGTAAATGGTAGATTCAAATTAGTTGTATCACTGTTAAAATGTTCTCCAAACCAAAGACTTCCAGACTTTATTAGGTTGTAATTTTCTATTTCATGAAATTGAAAATCATTAAACGTTGTTACGGTTTTATTTGAAATTAAACTACTGCCATTTGTTGATGAAATTTCGTTACATGCTACATTATTTGATGTAATAAAATAATATGAATCATCTGAAAACTTATGAATCGTATGCACAAATCTTTGTTTGGTATAATCATAATCCCATTTAACAGAGCCTTTTCCATAAAACAAAATATAGTCTCCGGAATTAAAAATATTATCAGCACCTTTTTCAATAAAAATTGGATTTTCAACTAAGTCATCATTTCTAAAATCGATATTCATTTCGCTTAGCATAATACCGCCATTTCCATAAATATGAATATTTTCTGGATTAGAAAAACCCATACTTACTAAATCTGCAAAAGAGATTTTATAAATGCCTTCATCTTTAATTTTGAGTTTTTTCCATATTCCATTTGATAAAACAGAGTTTGTAGCATATTGCCCCAATAATAAGGTTGGGAAAAGTGCAACTAATAAAATAATTAAATAATGGTTTAAGGTTTTCATAATGATAATCATTTAAATTAAAACTGAGCTAATACAAAATTAACAATTAATACATAATTTCTCAATAACTTAATTTTTAGAATTTTATTATTCAGTTTCTTTCAAAAACTCTAACCATTTTCCTCACTGGGTCAAGCACATAAATTCTTTCTTTTGAATCAATTGCAAGGTCAAGACCTTTTGTTCCTTTGTCGAATTTTTCTGTTCCTGCAACTACGCATTTAAATTCACCAGATTGATTATAAATTTTAACTCTTTCAATTGCTTTTTCGCTTGTTACAAACGAACCATCAGGCAAAATTGCAAAATTTGTAGGATTACAGCAACCACTAAATCCTTCAATGCTCATAGAAGCCACGCCCCAGCTTGATTTCAGATTGCCATTTACATTGTATGCTTCAAGTGAGTGTCGTCCTTGGTTTCCAACCCAAATTTCATTATCACGACCGAGTGCTACATCGAAATAAGGACTGCGGATAATTATTCCTAGAATTCCTTTTAAAGAATCTTCTGCTCCAATATTAATTTTGAAATTACCGTTGAGGTCATAAACATGAACAAGTCTTTCTGCAGCATCGGCAACAATTACAGTAGAGTCATTTACATCAATTCCTGTAAAAACCGATAATGGATTTTCAGTTTTCCATTTTGAAATTAGTGTTCCGTTTTTATTCCAAACTTCAATATTATTTGTCATTCCTGCAAAAATTTCTTGTTTAGAATTTACTGCAATGCAAGTTGCGGAATCTTCTGTGGCAATTTCTGAAACTTGTTTTCCTGTTGTATCGAAAATTATTATTTTTCTGATTCCTGCTACGTAAACAAAATCAGAATCGTCAATTGCAATTCCTTTGGGTTCGTAAATATTGAGTTTTATTTGTAAAACTTCGTTATAACAAATTAAAGTTGAGTCGTATCTGCCAATACTATCAATGTTTAATTCGTAAGGATTTTCCTGATTTTTATTGCTAAAAAACAAATCATTAAGCATGAAAACAATAACTACAATCAGTAGAATTGTTAGAATTGGGATTATTACATTTTTGTTCATTTTTATTATTTTTTCACGTAAAGTACGCCAAGAACGCAAAGTATTTTGCAAAGTAAAATAAGTTATTTTTATAACAAATAATTTTAATATATTTGAAGCAAATAAAAAATTACGTTATGAAAAATCTTTGCCTTTTTTCTATATTTTTGTTTTATTCTGTTATTATATTAGCCCAAAATAATACAAATTACCCTGGAAATGATGTTATTGGACGGGGCTATGATGTTTTTGGCGAATATGCTAATAAAAGTAGTATAAAAGATTATCCAATTTTGGATTTTACAAAATGTACTACAAAGAATGAAGGGAAATATGTAATTCCATCAATCATTTTACTAAAATTTGATCCAACAAAAGATATTAAAGATGTTAGTGGTTCATCAATTAACGATTATTCTAAATCATTAGCTCAAAGTGTAAATCTAAAAGCAAATGCTTTCTTTTTCGCTGGTTCTGCTAATTCAAATTTTAATTACAATTCGTTACAAACTGAAAAAAGATACTATCAAACAAAAATGGATAGAAATTTACAATGGAAAATTTCGCTTGATACAAGACCAGATACCCTTGCATTGGCAAAATATTTAGACGAAACTTTTAAAAAGGAGTTATTAACAAAATCTCCTGAATATATTTTTGAAAATTATGGAACACATATTATTGTACAGGCATTATTAGGTGGTCGAATAGATTTCTCATACAGTGAAAAAATAACTGGTAACACAACACAATCTGATGTTGAGTCTGTATTAAGTGGAAGATATGGTATTCTTAAAGGAGGTTACAGCAATTCAAATGGTCAAGGGATAAATAGTTCATTAACAAATAAAGAAGTAAAGTTAAAAGTTATTGGTGGTGAAACACTTTATATTAATGAAGATTTGAGTAGTGAACAATATAATACATGGGCTGCTGGTATTCCAAATAATTCAACATTATGCGATTTTACTAATAATAGTTTAATACCAATCTGGTCAATTGTTACTGATAAAAATATTAGAAAGAAATTATCAGATTATTACAACAATGTTTTATTAATTAATAATCATATGCCATCTGCACCTGAAATAAAAAAACTTTCTTTAGTAGTTGATGAGGTGTATATTAAAAACAGTTGTGAAAATTATTTTAAGAAATATGGAGAGTTTCAATTGTTGTTTTTTATTAATGGGAAGCAAGTAAGTCAGTCTCAGGAATCTAAGGGGACAGAAGGTCAGGATTGTTATTTTGATAAAATGAGTTTTACTTTTGACGCACCAACAAAAGAAGGTGAATTCGTTAATATTGAATTAAGAGTTATTGAAAATGATACTCCAGCAAGGGATGAACTTACAATGGGTGTCAATGGTAAAATAATATATAATATTAAATATCCATTAAGTGATGAACTTTATAAAAAAGGTTACAATGAATTATTTAAAGAGGACCCTGTAGCAGGAAAATATTGTGAAGCTAATGTAACTTATCATTTACAAGTTGCTGATTAAAACAAATTAAGAAATAATACTAATGATATATTTATGTAATTATGTCTTTAAGCATTAATTTCAATATTAGAAAAAAATGGTATATTCCTATTTTATCTTTATTTATAGGTGTTTTTATACCAATATTTTTTTCATTATTTCTTTTAAAACAAGAATTGTTTATAACGTTAGAATTTTTTAAAATATTTTTATTAATACTATTTCCATCTATTATTTTTGCATTTCTTTGGTACATCTTAATTACTTTTAGAGCTGATTTAAAAGATAAAATTGAAACTCAACAGAAAATTAAACACGATAGAAATAATATTGAATTCTCTGGAATGGATTTAGAGCCAAATAGAATTATTTATTATACCTCAGCTATTGCCTTAATAAATATTTCATCATCAATGTTATTTTGCTATTATTATAATCTTGGTTTTAATTTTTTTTTAATTATTTGTTTTTTATTTGTAATTATTGGTTTTTTGGTTCACTTTCTTGTTGAAATTCCATATAAAAAGAAAAAATATAAGTTAATTTAATTTACTCTAATTTATTTTGTAATTTTGATAAAAATATAAATACATGCCTACAATTTTATTGATATTAGGTTGGAGATTATTCTTTTATGCAAATGAAGGAAATGAACCAATTCATATACATGCACGAAAGGCTGAAATGGAATGTAAATATTGGCTTGATACAGACACTTTTGATGTTAAAGAAGCATTTACTTCAAACATGAATCAACAATCGAAAAAAGAAATAAAAAAAATTATTTATGAGCATTTCGATTATATTGTTAGTGAATGGAGCAAATTTTTTAAAAAATAAAATTGTATTTTATGGTCATACAATATAAAATAGATTCTATAAAAATTTCAAAAGAATTCCTTTTTTTGAAAGTTGATGGTATTGATTTTCAATACAAAATATCAGAAATATCGAAAACTCTTTTAAATGCAAAAGAAGACGAATTGAATAATTTTGAAGTTACGCCTTCTGGGTATGGAATTTATTGGCCACTATTAGATGAGGATATATCAATTTCTGCTTTATTAAATCTATCTCAAAAATAATAATTATTGAGCTTAGTTTAATTTTCTTATATCAACACAAACCATCTGCTTAGAATCCCTCATCAACAAATAACCATCGGCAATTGCTATTGGACCCCAGGCATCTTGTCCGTCTAAAATACGCTTTTTATCTAATAGTTCAAATTTATCGGTTGAGAGTTTAATTATGCTTAATGTTCCGTCGTCGTCAACTATAAAAAAATTGTTGTCGGCAATAATGTATGGTCCAAGCCCAAAGCGTGAATCGTTGCCACTTGTGTAAACGAATTTTGTACAATCGTCTTTTTTGCAACAAACAAATTGATTTCGGCTTGCTCCGGCATCTTTAGGCTGAATTGAATATAAAAATCCATTATATAAAACGGGTGTTTGCTGCTCGCAAGCCATTCCTTCTGTTGGTTTGAATTTTTGAAGGACTTTTACAGTATTTCCCGAAACCTGAAACAGCATTGAACCAAAACTATAACCGGCAGTAATAAATATTTTTCCATCGTCCAAAATCACTGGCGAAGGTGCAACAACTGAAGGTGCAAATTCAATGGTTTTCCATAGCAATTTTCCAGATTCAGAAATTCCGCAAATACCACCAATTGCAGCATAAACATAGTTTTTTTGTCCATTTAAAATCATTGGCATTATTGAAGAATGCGACATTTTCCAGTTATCGGGATTTGGTGTTTCCCATAAAATTTTTCCTGTTGCACATTCAACCCCAATTACAAGAGCTTTTCCGCCAGTTGCAATTATCGCAATATCATTATCAATTAATGGACACTGACCTGTGTTCCAGAACGGAATTTCAGAGTTGTATTGTTTCTGAATATCAATTCCCCAAAGAAAATCGCCATTTGCAGAATTACAACACATTACATGTCCTTTTGGACCTATTGTTACAACATATTTGTCGGTTACAGCAGGAATTGTGCGGGAAATTCCATGATTTCGCTTAATATGAACATTATACCATCGTTTCCAAAGCTCTTTTCCTGTTTCGAGCGATAGGCAACGCAAAACATCGGCTTTTTTGGCTTCGTTATAATCGAGAATGTAAACTTTTCCGTTGTAAATTGCAGGTGCAGCGTGTCCTTCGCCAAGTTCGAGTTTCCAAACTATTTTTGGTTCGCCTTCAAATTTGTCAATCAGTTTTATATTTTCTTTGTTGATATTGTCAAAATCGGCTCCTCTAAAACGATTCCATTTGCCAGTCAATGAGGTTTTTAATTCTTCTGAAAAGGCAAATTTTTCTCCAATTATAACATTATCGCTTGTGTCTGCAGAGCGCGGTGGGCGGTTATCTTGTCCGGGTTCGTTTGCTGTAAAATCTGCAACTGGGTCGTGCTGAAACCAATAAATAAAGGCTGTGATGCCTGTGAGGGCAAAGAAGATTATGATATATATATAAATTCTATGTTTGAACATTAACAAAGTAAAAATGCAATAAATATTGATAAAACAGACCTAAAGATAAAAGATTATTTATTACAATTTTATAATCTTTTTGACTATTGATTCATTTTTATTTACGCATTTAACTAAATAAATTCCTTTAGGAAATGTTGTGATGTCTATTGTTTCAAAAATTTCTGATTGTAAATTGTTGTATTTATTTTGAAACATATTCTGTCCCAGTGTATTAGTTAAGGTAATTTCTGAACAGTTATTGGCTTTGATATTTATATTATCATAACATGGATTTGGGAATGCGTTAACTGATAAAGCATTGTTTTTTGTTAATGTTTCACTATTTGTATATAAATTGGAATTATATTCATAAGCCCCCATATCCACTATTGGAATTGTATCATAATTTCCATCCCAAATTCTAATGTTGTTTTCAAAATCGTAAAGAGTAGAAACCGAATCATTAATCCCTGCATCTATACAAGGACTATTTGAAGTAAGATGAAAATCAAATACAGATGGGTCAACATATAAAGGGTCAGTTTGTATGTTTTTATAGGCATCACAAGCAGTTCCATTATTATTAGTAGTTACATTTACACCTAGCCAATTACAACTTACAAAATTTCCAGTGCTATTATTAAAAAAAGTGTTATTGTAAATGTTTGCAGGTGTCCCATAAGACGAACAAACAATACCATAACCAACATTATTTGAAATTATACTATTTACCATAGTATAACTACTTGAACCAGAAATGCCACCTGCAGCATATTGTCCCCCATAGGAATTATCTAAATTACTGAAATTATTGCTAATAATAAGATTTTCAAGAAATGCTTCTGAATTTCCAATTGAAATACCGCCACCTGAATGTATAGCATTATTGTTATAAATTAATAAATTAGAAAGAATTGGTTTTCCACTAATTCCAATACCCGCTCCATAAAAAGCCGAATTTTCATAAATTTTAGAATTTTTAATTATCGCATTAGAATAATACAAACTTATTCCCCCTCCACTATGATATCCTAATCCAGTAAAATCAGTTCCCTTGGTGTTTTTACTTATTATTAAATTTGATAAAGTAGGACTACTGTTTTCAATACAAATACCACTACTTTTACTATGTTCTATTCTACAATATTCTAAAATACTATTATTATTGGCATCTGGTTTAAAATCAATACCATTCCAGTTATTTGAAGTATCAAATTTTGAAAATATAATACTATCATCCTCTGTACCAACTGCAAAAATTAAACCTGATATTTCAAAAACAACATCCTGAGTGAATAACATTGTAACTCCTGGATTTATTATTAAAGTATCATTTACTGGGATATAAATATTACCACCTACCTTATATGTTCCTTCAGATAAAACTCCTGTTAACTGCCCTGATAATCCAATAATCGGAAGAGTAATGTTTTGAAGTGTTGTATTAGAATACAATGGTTTCCCTATTATTGAATCAGAAAAAAAACCTTGTTTTGAAAAATATATATTATATATTCCAGTCTGAATATTAATATTGTAATAACCATTTATATCAGAATGCGTGGAGTCTATAATAGTCGTTGGAGCAACACGTAAAAAAATAATTTTAATATTGCTATTATTATTCTGAAATTCTAAAAAGGAATTTCCATCAATAACAACTGATTGTGATTTTACTAAAACATTTGTAATTAAAATAAATATTAAAAACAATATTGTATTTAATCTTTTCATAATTATTTAATGGTATTTATATTTAAAATGGTCATTTACAAACAAACTTATAAAAATAATTGCTTTTTAAAAAAAATATTTCATTAGAAAATACATTATATGTAAAATTATTATGAATAGATATTATACAAATTTGTATTAATGCATTAAAACTTGTAAAACCTCCTCAATTATTAGCTCAAATAATGAAAACTCAACAAATTTTATTTTAGTAATAAATATCATTTACATTTCGCCTATCGAATACACCATCAACGAATTGCCATGCCTTACAAAAAGCTTTTTATTATCAATTACCAAATGTGCCCAATGTTGCTTTTCGCCGAAAGGAACTTTAAAAGAACTGATTAAATTAAACTCATTTTCTTTTGGTTCAACTAAACCAACTGTGCCATCATCAGCATAGCAATAAAGTAAACCATCGGCATAAATTACATTTCCAACTTTTAGCATTTTTGAAGAGTAAAGTACTTTCCCTGTATTCCAGTCAACGCAGAACCACCTTTTGTTTGCATCGCCCGAACCATATATTTTACCATCAAGAAGGATTGCTCCACCCATTTTGCTGTCAAGTGAATCGTCGTGCCATGTTTCAGCAAAACTATTACCATCATCAGAAAGCTTCAATAATTCGCCACCTTTGCCATATCCGCTGAAAACATAAACAGAGCCATCGTTATAAATTGGTGAATTTGCTTGTACCGACCATTTATTTGGATGTTCGTGTGTCCATAATAATTTTCCATCTGAAATGTCAATTCCAAGAATAGAACTTTCGGTTTGTGTAACAAAAATTTTACGATTATTTCTATTGATAATCAGAGGTGAACAATAAGCACTTTTTTCGCCTTTTCCGGCACATTTCCAAATCAGATTTCCGGTGTTTTTATCAAGTGCAATTACATTATATTCTTCACCACCGGGGCAGCAAAACAGCATATTTCCATCAATCAGTAAATTTTCGGTAAATCCCCATTTGATATTTCTTGCATTGTATTTTTGCATTAAGTCGAGCGACCAAAATATTTCACCATTTTCGGCATTCATACAAACCAAAACGCCATAGCTACTTAAAACATATATTTTGCCTTCGTTTATCATTGGAGATGAGCGAACTCCTTCAAAACTCTCGAACCATTCTTTACCATATTCTTTTTTCCATAATAATTTTCCGCTTAAATCGAATGTAAAAATAGTTCCTTGCTCACCTTGAGTTCCTGTGATATATATTTTGTCGTTTAAAATTGCAGGAGATGAATGACCCAAACCTAACGAATCGAAATGCCATAGCAATTTTAGACCATCGGCAGACCATGTTTTCAAAAGTCCTGTTTCGTTGTATTTGCCATCACGATTTGAGCCTCGCCATTGTTGTGCGTTTTGTGCCGATAGGCTTAATGATGCAATTATGCAAATCCCTGAAAATAATAGTTTAAACATATTAGAAAGATTTAATATATCTGTTAAAATTAATAATGTTTTTTGAGTTATTTTTTTCGATTAATTGTAAATTCTACAAAATCGACAAGTGAATTTTTGACTTCGCTTTCAGGATATTTATAAAGAATTTCTAAGCTTTTTTGTTTATACTCTTCCATTTTTTGTTCAGAATAAGCTATTCCTCCTTTATCAACAACATATTTAATTACTTCGTTTAGCTTTTTAGCATTCTTATGATGATTCTTGATAATGCTCATAATATGGCGTTTCTCAGAAAATGAAGAGTTGTTTAAAGCATAAATCAGTGGCAAAGTCATTTTCTTTTCCTTGAGGTCATTTCCGCTAGGTTTGCCCGTAAATCCTGTTGACTGATAGTCGAGAATATCGTCTTTAATTTGAAATGCCATTCCAAGATATTCTCCAAATTGTTTCATTTGCAATACAACACTATCGTCGGCATTTGCAGAACTAGCACCACAAGCAGAACATGCAGCAATTAGTGTAGCTGTTTTTTTTCGAATTATTTCGTAGTAAATATCTTCATTAATATCGAGCTTACGAGCCTTCTCAATTTGAAGAAGTTCGCCTTCGCTCATTTCTCGCACAGCCTCAGAAACAATTTTTAAGAGTTTAAAGTGATCATTATCAATTGCAAGTAATAGTCCTTTCGACAAAAAATAATCGCCAACCAAGACAGCAATTTTATTTTTCCAAAGAGCATTTACAGAGAAAAAACCCCTTCGCATATTTGATTCATCAACAACGTCGTCGTGAATTAAAGTAGCTGTATGAAGTAATTCAATTAACGAAGCAGCAATAAATGAAGAGTTATTAATTTCGCCATTAAGTTTTGCAGAAAGAAAAACCAACATTGGTCTCATTTGCTTACCTTTACGACGATATATGTAATTGGTTATAGTATCTAATAAAGGAACTTTACTTTTTGCAATATCACGGAAAAATGGCTCGAATTTTTCCATTTCCTGCGAAATCGGATGCTGGATGTTTTCTAATGAAATCATTATTAAATGTAATACAGCAAAATTAACATTTTAATTTGAAATATTCTTAAAATGAATTTAGAGATTTAGAAATTTAACAACGAAGCAACAATTTCATATTTTAACCCATTTCGACTTGAATTTTTTTTAAAGAACATTTTTAGTAACATTTTGTAAAACATACAAATAATGCATATTTTTTATTATGAACCTACATCTAAAAGTATAAAAATGAAATATTACCACAAAAACACAACGTCAGTAAATGATTAAATATCAGCATTATTCAGTTGGTGCTTTTTTTCATGTTTGTGCCATCCGATGAATCGAAATAGGTCTTGTGGTATAAATTGACTTTTCGGAGTGGACTCTCATTTTTGAATTTTAAGACAATTATGTTCAAAAAAAACAATAATTAACTTGGAACATTTCTAAATAAACTTTAATTTAGCAAAATATTAGTGGATTGATTTGATTGTTGCAACCACCTCGGAAAGTGCTAACAATTTGATAGTTATCAAAAATCAAATCAATAATTCACTTTAGTTTATAAATTATAAAATTATAATAAAATGAGTTATTTATTTACATCAGAATCAGTATCAGAAGGGCATCCTGATAAAGTAGCAGATCAAATTTCAGACGCTTTATTAGATGAATTTTTACGTAACGACCCAAACTCTAAAGTTGCTTGCGAAACGCTTGTAACAACAGGTTTAACAGTTTTAAGTGGCGAAGTTAGAACAAACGGCTACATCGACGTTCAAAAAGTTGCTAGAGACGTTATTCGAAAAATTGGTTATACAAAATCAGAATATCGTTTCGATAGCGATTCTTGCGGAGTTATTTCATCAATTCATGAGCAATCAGCAGATATTAATCAAGGAGTTGACCGTGGCGATGACGATTTACAAGGTGCCGGCGACCAAGGAATGATGTTTGGTTTTGCTTGCGAAGAAATGGAAAATTATATGCCACTTCCAATCGAATTAGCACATATACTTCTTCAGGAACTAGCCGAAATTCGTCGCGAAGGAAAACACATGAAATATCTTCGTCCAGACGCAAAATCGCAGGTTACAATTGAATATACCGACAATAACAAACCTAAAAAAATTGAAACAATAGTAATTTCTACTCAACACGATGAGTTTGTTTTACCTGCCGGAAATTCTCTTTCTGAGAAAAATTTTGCTGAAACTCAAATGATTGAACAAATCAAAAAAGATGTAATCAAACATTTATATCCAAGAGTTAAAAAAGAATTACCAAACAAGTATAAAAGATTTCTAAACGACGATGTACGCTTACTTGTAAATCCTACAGGAAAGTTTGTAATTGGCGGTCCTCATGGCGATACAGGTTTAACAGGTCGTAAAATTATTGTCGATACTTATGGTGGAAAAGGTGCTCATGGTGGTGGTGCTTTCTCTGGAAAAGACTCTTCAAAAGTTGACCGTTCGGCAGCTTATGCAATGCGTCATATTGCTAAAAATATGGTTGCTGCGGGAATTTGTAGCGAAGTATTAGTTCAGGTTGCTTATGCAATTGGAGTTGCCGATCCAGTAGGCCTTTATGTAAATACTAATGGAACTGCAAAAGTAAAAGACGAAACTGGCAAGAAAATGAAAGATGGTGAAATTTCTAAAAAAATTGCTAATGTTTTCAATCTTCGTCCAGGTGCTATTGTAAAACGTTTTGGCTTGAAAAATCCAATCTTTTTACCAACAGCTTCTTACGGTCATTTCGGAAGAACTCCATTCAAAGAAAAAGTAATGGTAAATTACGGTGGAGTTGAGTCAACAAAAGAAGTTGAATTCTTTACATGGGAAAAAGAAGATTATGTTGATCAATTAAGAAAAGAATTTAAAATTCAATAATTAGAGTTTGTCCATAATGTCCGATTTCATCGTTATTCTCGACCTTCAAATCAGTCATGTACTGAAGTACACTCCTGATTTTCAGCTCATCGAAACCTCGAACTCGAACATTCTGACTCAAACTCTTGACTTTATGGACAGATCCTAATTAGTCCGCTCATGTTTGGTGTTGTCACCAACATAGTTTAAATATTAAAATCCTTCATTGAAATGCTTTGAAGGATTTTTTTAATTGAAATATTTAAAAAAATATGATATTTGGTGATTGTATTCACCAAATATATAGTATAATTGGTGAATATGTTCACCAATTATACTATATTTGTATCAAAAAAATGTACGCAAGAACTTTAAACAATATCATTGAAAGCAGAATTGGAAAAGGCAAAGCCATAGTTCTTATGGGCCCTCGTCAAGTAGGTAAAACAACATTATTAAAAGCAATTTTAAATAAACAACAGTATTTGTTTTTAGATTGTGATAATCCAACGGTAAGAAGCCTTTTAGCCAATCCAAATACTGAAGAATTAAAAAGTATTATTGAAAATTACAAAATGCTATTTATTGATGAAGCTCAAAGAATAGAAGGAATTGGCATTACGTTAAAAATTATTACCGACCAATTCAGCGATGTACAATTATTAGTAAGTGGTTCTTCTTCATTTGATTTGTCAAGTAAAATTAATGAGCCTCTTACCGGTCGAAAATGGGAATACGAAATGCTTCCAATTAGTTGGGAAGAATACGAAAATCATCATGGCTATCTGGTTGCCGAACAACAGCTCGAAAACAGACTAATTTATGGATTTTATCCTGATGTTTTAAATAATCAAGGTGATGAAAAAAACATACTTAAAAATTTAGTAAATAGCTACTTATATAAAGATATTCTTGCATACTCTGATATAAGAAAGCCCGAAGTGCTTGATAAGCTTGTTCAAGTTCTTGCACTTCAGGTTGGTAGTGAAGTAAGTTATAACGAACTTGCTCAAACTGTTGGAATTGACAAAAATACCATTGATAAATACATTAATATTCTTCAAAAATCTTATGTTATTTTTAAATTAGGGAGCTTCAGCAGAAATTTAAGAAAAGAAATCAAAACCAATAGAAAAATATATTTCTTCGATAATGGCGTTAGAAATATGGTAATAGGAAACTTTAATAATTTGGATTTAAGACAAGATAAAGGAGCGTTATGGGAAAATTTTCTAATATCAGAACGTTACAAACAAAACCTGTATAAAAGCAGTTTTGCAAGAATGTATTTTTGGCGAACTATTCAGCAACAAGAAGTTGATTATGTGGAAGAAAAAGATGGAAATATTTATGGATTTGAATTTAAGTGGAAAGATAAAAAGAGCGTGAAATTGCCCAGCACATTTATTGAAGCTTATAAAGCACAAGGACAAGTTATTGATAGAGCTAATTTTAGAGATTTTGTGGTTATAAAATAAAGAAGTGATTTTAAGAAAGTTGTAGGTTTATTTTGTATTGTAATTTTTGTATAAACGAATTTAGTATGACTACAGTAGAGTTAAAAAAGTTATTATACCACTGAATCGCAGAAATAAATGACATTCCATTTTTAACTGCTATAAAAACCATTCTTGATACTAAAGCTCAACCAAAAATAATGCATTTAACATTAGAACAACGTAATGAAATAATAGAGTCAAAAAAAGAGATTGAAAAAGGACTATTTATTGACCAACTCGAACTCGACAAAGAAGTTGACAAATGGCTGAACGCAAGATAATTTGGTCGCATATAGCAGAAATTAAGCTCTTTCAAATACTTGAATTCTAGATCGAACGCAATAAAATCAGCACTTTTTTTTGCATAACATAATAAAATCAAGAGTTTGATAATTTGCTCTTCCAATTTGGATTATCAAGTTTGGGAGGCACAATACACTTTAGTGAACCTTTGAAAAAATCTTATGCTGGTCTGGATTTGCAATCCAGACCAATTTATTATAAGCATTTGTAATGCAATAAATTTTCTAAAATAACTTAAATTTGCAAAAATAAAAAACAAATATTTATGCCTCCAAAAATCCGCCCCGAAGATCTGTTAAAATCCCGAATACTTGTACTTGATGGTGCAATGGGAACAATGATTCAGCAATATCGACTCAGTGAAGAAGATTACAAAGGAACTCTTCTGAAATATCATACTCACAATTTAAAAGGGAATAACGATATACTTTGCCTTACACAACCTCATATAATTGAGCAAATTCACGAAAAATATCTCGAAGCAGGAGCCGATATTATTGAAACAAATACTTTCAATGGAACAAGCATTTCACAAGCCGATTATGGTGCAGAACAATATGTTTATGAAATTAATAAACGAGCAGCAGAAATTGCAAAACGAGCAGCAGACAAATATTCAACACTAACACCATCAAAACCTCGCTTCGTGGCTGGAGCAATTGGCCCAACAAACAAAACTCTTTCGCTTTCGCCTGATGTAAACGACCCTTCATTTAGGGCAGTAACATTTGACTCTGTAAAAACATCTTATATTGAACAAGTTAAAGGATTGATTGCCGGAGGTTCAGATATTTTATTAATCGAAACAATTTTCGACACATTAGTTGCAAAAGCCGCATTATATGCAGTTCGTGAAGTTTTCGATGAATTACAAACATCAATTCCTGTAATGATTTCAGGTACAATAACCGATGCCAGCGGAAGAATTTTATCAGGACAAACTGCTGAAGCATTTTTAGTTTCAATGTCGCATTTTCCGCTAATTAGTATTGGCTTCAATTGTGCTTTGGGAGCTAAAGATATGCGACCATATTTGGAAGAAATTTCACGCAAAACCGACCTTTTCATAAGTGCTTATCCAAATGCCGGATTGCCAAACCAAATGGGCGGTTACGACGAAACTCCCGAACTTATGGCAAAGCAAATTGAGGATTTCATAAATAGGGGATTAGTAAATATTGTAGGTGGTTGTTGTGGCACAACTCCCGACCACATAAGATTATTTTCAGAAGTCGCAGCCAAAGCAAAACCACGAGTTCCTGCCAAAATTTATTCGTTTACAAAGCTCTCTGGGCTTGAAGTTTTGAAGGTTACACCCGAAACAAATTTTATAAATATTGGCGAACGCACAAATGTTGCCGGTTCTAAGAAATTTGCACGATTAATTGCCGAAAAAAAATATACCGAAGCTTTATCAATTGCTCGTCAGCAGGTCGAAAACGGAGCACAGGTTATTGACATAAACATGGACGATGGTTTGCTTGAAGGTGCAAAAGAAATGACTGTTTTTTTGAATATGCTTTCGTCCGACCCTGATATTTCGAGAGTTCCTGTAATGCTTGATTCATCTAACTGGAATGTTATTGAAGCAGGTTTAAAATGCGTTCAGGGAAAGGGAATTGTAAATTCAATCAGCCTTAAAGAAGGCGAAGCTGAATTTATAAAAAAGGCAAACAAAATTAAAAATTACGGAGCTGCAACGGTAATCATGGCTTTCGACGAGGATGGTCAAGCTGTTACTTACGAAAGAAAAATCGAAATTTGTAAACGAGCTTACGATATACTTGTAAATAAAGTTGGATTTTCACCTTCTGATATAATTTTCGACTGTAATATTCTTACAGTTGCAACTGGTATCGAAGAACATAACAACTACGCAGTTGATTTTATAAATGCTGTAAAATGGATTAAAGTAAATCTGCCAGAAGCCAAAACCAGTGGCGGAATCAGTAATTTATCGTTTTCGTTCAGAGGCAACGATTTTATCCGCGAGGCAATGCACTCTGTTTTTCTTTTCCATGCAATAAAAGCCGGATTGGATATGGGAATTGTTAATGCCGGAGTAATTCCAGATTACGACAGCGTTCCAGAAGATTTGAAAGAAAAAATTGAAGATGTTATTTTAAATCGTAAGCCAACTGCAACCGAAAACCTATTAGATTACGCTGAAAAAGTAAAAAATACTACAAAACGTGAAATAAAAACCGAAGAATGGCGAAATTACTCACTAAACGAGCGATTAAGTTATTCGTTGATTAAAGGAATTACCGATTATGTTGAAACAGATATAAACGAAGCCTTAAATGTTTTTCCAAAAGCTCTTGAAATTATTGAAGGACCACTTATGGCAGGAATGGACAAGGTTGGTGACCTGTTTGGTTCGGGCAAAATGTTTCTACCTCAGGTTGTTAAGAGTGCTAGAGTTATGAAACAGGCTGTTTCGTATTTGCTTCCTCAACTCGAAAAAGAAAAGGCAGTTACTGGAAATACTGCAAAAGGAAAAGTTGTAATTGCAACAGTAAAAGGCGATGTACACGATATTGGAAAAAATATTGTTGGTGTGGTTTTGTCGTGCAATAATTACGAAATAGTTGACTTGGGCGTTATGGTTTCAACCGACAAAATTATTAAAGCAATTAAAGAAGAAAAAGCCGATATAATTGGACTTAGTGGTTTAATCACACCCTCGCTCGAAGAAATGGTTTATGTAGCAGAAGAACTCAACAGAAATGGCATAAATATTCCGATGTTGATTGGCGGTGCAACTACTTCTAAAGTTCATACTGCACTTAAAATTGAGCCTATTTATAAAGGTGCAACAATTCACGTAAAAGATGCGTCACGAAGTGTTTCGGTTGTTAGTAATTTGTTGTCGAATAATGCAAAAGAAGCTTTTAAAGCCAACATTAAAACTGAATACAACGAACTGCGTGATAACTACAACAAAAACAAAGGAACAGTTGTTCATTTAACGTTAGATGAAGCAAGAAAAAAACGTTTAAATATTGATTGGCATAACGAAAAAATTTGTCAGCCTAAAAAACCTGGATTACATATTTTGAAAAACTATTCTATTTCAGAAATTCGTGAATATATTAACTGGACTTTCTTTTTTATGGCTTGGCAACTAAAAGGAAAATATCCTGACATTTTCAATTCTGGCGAAGTAGGAGTGGAGGCAAAAAAAATATTTGACGATGCAAATCAAATGCTTGATGAAATAGAAAAAAATAATCTAGTATCGGCAAATGCAGTTTTTGGAATTTTCCACGCAGCATCAGAAGAAGATGATATTATGGTTAATAGTGGCAAAAAGCAGTTTGTGTTTAATATGTTAAGGCAACAAATTGCAAAACCTGAAGGTGATTTTAACTTATCACTAGCAGATTTTGTAGCTTCAAAAGAAAGTAATATAACCGACAATTTGGGCTGTTTTGCAATAGCTGTTCATACCGATTATAATAACAAATTCTACCTTTACCAAATTAAAAACGACGATTATAAAAAAATTATGCTTTCGGCAATAACAGATAGAATAGCAGAAGCTTTTATCGAATTAATGCACCTTAAAGTAAGACAGGAATATTGGGGATTTGAGGAAAGAAGTCAGAAGGTGGAAGATAGAAGTTGGAAGTCAGAAGATAGAAATGAGAAAGTGAGACTAGGAGAAAGTGAGAGAGTGAGAGAGCTTGAGTACATGAATATTAAACAGCAAACAACAAACAACAACCGAGCTTGCGAGCTCAACGCAGTAAAACAACAAACATTCCTTGATGAACTCTTCAAAGAACATTACACAGGAATCCGCCCTGCATACGGCTACCCTGCTTGTCCCGACCATTCTGAAAAATTAAAACTTTTTGAAATTCTTGATGCAACAAACAACATTGGAATTGAACTCACCGAAAATTTTGCAATGACACCAACAGCTTCAGTTTGCGGACTTATTTTTGCTCACCACGAAGCAAAATATTTTAATATTGGCAAAATCACAAAAGAGCAAATCGACGATTATGCAAAACGAAAAAATATGTCTTTAGCTGAGGTTGAAAAATGGCTGAATAATAATCTGGAATATAAGTAAAGTTTAAGTTTTGTTAACTGAAATTTCTAAAATAAATAAGAAAACTGCTCAAATTTTTGGAATATTAATTAGTGTCTGTCCATAAAGTCAAGAGTTTGAAACATAATTTAGCGAAGCGGTCTCACAGCTTACCGATGAATCGGTACAAGTCGTCCCGAATTTATTTCGGGAAATACCTTTGAAAAAAAATATATATGAGTAAATCGGACATTATGGACAAAACTCTAATTAGTGTCAATAAGAAAACTCAGTGTTTCTTTAGAAAACTTCAAGAATGAGGCTTTCGCAGTTTTGAAAATAAGGAGTTTACGAATGTAAATGACTGTTTTCAAAACCAGAGTAACGAAATTATTGGAGTTTTCTATGAGACACTAATTAGGTCTATATTTTAAAACCGATTATCAGTACATCGTCAATTTGCTCAAAGTCGTTTCCTGAGCCTTTTGTCCAATTGTCAAATTCTGATTTTATTAAATTGTGTTGAGTTTGTGAACTCTCAACAGAATTCTTTAAAAACAATTGTTTCCTTTTATTGTATTTGTACTTTTTCCCTGCTTCGCCACCAAATTGGTCAGCAAATCCATCAGTAAAAATATAAAATGAATCATTTTCGGCAATATCTATAATGTGATTTGTAAAAGGCTTTTCGTTATCAAAATAAGCTCCTATTGGCATTTTGTCTCCCTTCACTTCGACAAGTGATACAGTGAGCTTGTCGAACTGCTCATTGACCGAATCATCTGCTATCTCTTGAAACTTTGGATTTGAAGCTTTGAATTTTGAGCTTTTTACAACGTAAAGAGGATTATTGGCTCCAGCAAATTCAAGCAACTTATTCTCTTTGTCAATTATACATAAAGCCACGTCCATACCGTCTTTTACTATTGTTTTTTCTGATGAATCATCAGTTTCAAATTCGGTTTGATTTAACGATTTAATAACCATTTTACGAAGCTCAAATAATATTTCCGAAGCGGTATAATTTACAACTCCAAGTTTTATATTACTTGCAATTTCATTCAAAAACGACATTCCGAGCATACTCATAAAACCACCCGGAACACCATGTCCGGTGCAATCGACAGCAGCCACATAAATTTTATCTCTGATTTTTGTGAACCAATAAAAATCACCCGAAACAATATCCTTTGGTCTGAAAAATATAAAACTTTTAGGTAAAAGCGATTTAAGAAATTCGGTTGGATGCATTATCGCCGACTGAATAATCTTAGCGTAACGAATACTATCTGTCATTTCTTTATTGTGAAAGGCTATCTGATCACGTTGTTGTGAAACAAAATCACGTTGTTTTTCAATTTCATCTCGCTGACTTTCAATTTCTTCTTTTTGTTGATTAATTTCTTCATTCAGAACTAAAAGGTTGTCACGTTGAGCTTCAATTTCGTCACGTTGCGCAGTTATTTCTTCTTTTTGTTGAAGTATCTCGACATTTTGCTGACGAATTTCCTGAGTTCGTTCTGTAACAATTCCTTCGAGGCGAATATTTGCTTTTCGAAGTCTTCGTGTGTTTACTATAACAATCAGATAAATCAATAATATTAAGGCAATTCCAAAAACAAAATATGCCAGAATTGTTCTATACCAAGGTGGTAAAATTTCAAAGCAGAAAGTCGTTTCTTTTCCTTCTAAAGCATAAATGTTCTTAGATTTTACATGAAATGTATAATTTCCTTCGGGCAAGTTTGTGTATTCCTTTTTGTTTTCAAAAGTCCATTCAGACCAGCTTTCGTCGTATCCTTCAAGAAAATAACTGTACGAATTGCTCTCTTCGTTGTCGAAACTTGGGCATGCAAATTCAAAAATTTCGGAATTATTTTTAAATTTAAAACTCTTATTTAAATATTCAGGCTGAGTAAAAGTTACAATTCCTGTCGAATCGGAATATGCTCCATTAAAAACGGTGTCTTTTGATATTACTACATGCTTTAATATTGTTGAAAAACTGGAAAGGTATTTCGCTTGTGCTTTTTCGTCATATCTTATTAATCCGTTTGTTCCTCCAAACCAGCAAATGCCGTTCACATCTGGCAGAATTTTGTACATGTCGGTGAATTTGAGCCTTCGGAAAGGTAAATCAAATAATAAAGATTTTCCATTTGCATCATTTTTTTCAACAAAAATAGATTTATTATACATTCCCCATAGATTGTTAAGCGAGTCTGTATTAAGCAAGTAAACCATGTTTTTTCCATCAAAAAGTGTTGAATCAAGTGACGTGTCAGGCAAAAACATATTTTTTGTTTCATTATAATAATAAATCCCTTTTACTGTTCCTGTAACAACTTTATTATTAGTGTAATTTATTTCAGTCATTCCGGCTGGAACTCCTTTTGTGCTGTCGTATTTTTCAATTTCTGAATTAAAATTTAAAGTGTCTTTAAATGTGCATTTAATAATTCCATGATTTACTGTGCTTGCCCACAAAGTGCCTGAATTACTTTCTGTTAGATAATAAATATCTTCAATGCCTTTGTCGTAAATTTCAAAAGGAATCCACTTATTATTTTCAAATTTTATTGCGTGGATAGTGCCTGAACCTCCAACAAAATAAACGTTTTTGTGAAATCTTGAAGCTTTTACACAAATCTCATTTGCATTATGAAAAGTGTTTGTAAATACTTGTTTGTTATAATAATACACACCTCCCGAATCTGAAAACAAAATGCCATCGTTAAAAACAGAACTTGAATATATTTGAGTTTTGAAGTCTTCAAATTTGCGAAGCGTTGCATTCTGAAATCCTTCGGTATCGACAGTCGATTTATTTAAAACAAAAACTCCTTCCAGACTCGAAATATATAATTCATTTTTAAATACAGTCAAATCCTGAATTACATCATTTATTCCATGAAATTTATTGAAATATGTAAAAGGTGATGAAATCTCTATCCGAGCCAATCCATTTCCTAAATTTGCCCACAATCCACCCTGATTGTCGGCAAATAAGCCATAAACCAGATTACTTAACAATCCCTTTTTTTCATTTATAATGTTTTTAATAACTCCTTTCTGATTCATTATTAAAATTCCGCCTTGAAGCGTGGCAAAAGCATAAGAACTGTCGGGGAGCATTATTCCTTTGTAAAGACTTAGGTTTTTTAAAATATCTTCGGTTTGTGTACTAACTTTTTCAAGTTTATTTTTGCCGTCAAAAGCGAAACAGCCTCTTTTGCCAGTTACAAACATAAAATGACTTTTGTATGGAAGAATTGCTCTAATATCACCAAATTTTTCTTCAATATCGGGTTGAACTAGGGAATCTTGTTTTTCAATTAATAATCCGTTTTTGGTGTCTTGAATAAAAAATTGTCCATTGCACATAAAAGCAGTAAAAAATGACGATTTTGGCTTCCAGACAGTAGTTTTC
>Ga0154347_1254_pt2 | contig 26525 bp, 14 predicted proteins | sample RifGroA2_FD_115875 | JGI IMG/M metagenome (GOLD analysis project Ga0154347, IMG submission 115875) | Bacteroidetes bacterium GWA2_31_9
ATTAATTATTTTTGAAATTATCAAACCTATAATAATTCCTTTTGCGATTCCTGCTATTAAAAAAATATAAACCATAGTTTGTAATATTATAATTTTCGACTTTAAAATTAGTTGAAAAATTTGTGATTTAAAAACCAATTAAATGTGTTGTGAATTATGATAAATACTTTTTATAACTGTGAAATTAGCACAATGGCAGAACTTACAAATTGGGTAGTTGACAGCGATAAGGTTTTGACTTTTTAAATTTTCGATTTAGAAATTTGGATATTCAAGATTTATATGCCTAGCCAACAATTTAACATTTAACTATATAAGCTACATTGAAAGAGCAATTTAGCAATTTAGCAGTTTAAAAATGTACCTCAAATTTTTGAAAAATAACTTTTTTAATGAGGACAGAATTCATATAGTTAATTATTGTTAATTTAGTATTAATCATGTGAGTAGGATTTAAGTAATTTCTATATTTACACCATGAAATTATTCTCTTTCATATTCTCAATTTACATCATCAGTTTACTGGTATATCCTTGTCAAGAGAGTAGCGAAATTTCATCTCATAATACAGAACAATCCCAAAATACTAATCATAGTCACAATGAACAGGATTGTCATTCTTGTGCACCTTTTTGTATCTGCAATTGTTGTCAAGTAAATACACTTACTTCATTAAAAGTATCTGTAAAGGCTATTCCTGCAATACTTGAAAAAATAACTTTTATTTACAAAGAAACTTCTGTAAAAGACATTGTTCTAACTATCTGGCAACCACCAAAAGCATAATTAATTAGTGTCAATAAGAAAACACAGTGTCTATTAAGTCACGAGTTTGAAACAGAACTAAGCGAAGCGGTCTCACAGCTTGTCCCGAATTTACTTCGCATTGGCGTTAACTTAACTTGTCTCGCTAGGGACAAAATATTGGTAGAAAGAATTTAGCCCCACATAAAAGTGCCGTAGGTACGAAATATAATATTGATTTTAAAGACAATATTTCATCCCTAAAGGGATTTAAATTATAGGGTATGATATTTTCTACCAATATTACGTTCCCAAAGGAACTTGTTTTAAATTGTTGTATATCTTTAATATTCAGTATTATAGTATAAATTTAATTATTAAGTTAACGCCAATGCGAATTTACTTCGGGAAATACCTTTGAAAATAAAATAATATATGAGTAAATCGGACATTATGGACAAACTCTAATTAGTTTAAACAGGCTTATAATTCAATCTGCGTTATGTCGCTTTGTTTTCGGTAATACCGATAAAACAGACCTGATTTAGCAAATTTTTATTTTTCTAATTATTTATTAAATGTTTTATGATAGAACAAATCATTCGATTTTCGATAAAGAACAAGATAATTATAGGGTTATTTGCTCTTGCATTGGTTGCATGGGGCTCATATTCAATTGTTCATCTGCCTATAGATGCAGTTCCCGATATTACAAACAATCAAGTACAAGTTATTTCTCGTGCACCATCGCTGGCGGTTCAGGAAGTTGAGAGTTTCATAACCGCACCTGTGGAAGTTTCGGTTGCCAGTATCCCCGATGTGGTGGAGCTTCGCTCCATTTCTCGATTGGGTTTATCGGTTGTTACAGTTGTGTTTAAAGACAATGTTGATATTTACTGGGCACGGCAGCAAATTGGCGAACGGCTTAAGGAAGCCGAAGACCAAATACCACAAGGATTGGCAAAAATTGAAATGGCTCCTACTTCAACTGGTTTAGGCGAGATTTTCCAATATACTCTCGAAATAAATGATGGGTATAAGGATAAGTTCACAACTATGGATTTGCGTACTTATCAGGATTGGATAGTTCGCCGTCAAATGCTTGGTACGCCAGGCGTGGCGGATGTAAACAGCTACGGCGGATTTGTAAAACAATACGAAATAGCTGTAAAACCCGAACGTTTACGGGCAATGAACCTTTCGTTAACTGATATTTTTGAAGCTCTCGAAAACAACAACGAGAATACAGGTAGTGCCTATATTGATAAAAACCCAGAAGCCTATTTCATTCGTGGTATTGGATTGGTTAAAACACTCGACGACATCGAAAATATTGTTGTAAAAACCGTAAACGGCATTCCCGTTTTGGTGCGTGATATAGCAACTGTACAGTTTGGACATGCAACTCGTTACGGAGCTTTGGTTTCCGACACCAGTGAGGCAGTAGGTGGCGTAGTAATGATGCTTAAAGGGGCAAACGCCAATGAAGTTATAGGGCAGGTAAATGAAAAAATCACATCTATTCAAAAATCACTTCCTGAAGGCATCGAAATAACCCCATATCTCGACCGCACCGATTTGGTTGACCGTGCAATTGGCACAGTTTCCCGAAATCTTCTCGAAGGGGCTTTGATTGTTATTTTTATTTTGGTTTTATTGCTGGGTAATTTCAGAGCGGGTTTAATAGTTGCTTCGGTAATACCACTTGCCATGCTTTTTGCTATTGGCATGATGCAACTTTTTGGTGTTTCGGGAAATCTCATGAGCCTTGGAGCAATCGACTTCGGGTTGATTGTAGATGGGGCAGTAATTATAGTCGAGAGTATTGTCCATCGCATTACAATGAGTAAAACCCATCATATAGGCATAAAACGGCTTTCGCAGCCGCAAATGGACGAAGAAGTTTTTCAGGCTTCGAGTAAAATCCGAACAGCAGCAGCTTTTGGCGAAATCATTATCTTAATTGTGTATTTACCAATTCTTGCATTGGTGGGTATCGAAGGTAAAATGTTCAAACCAATGGGGCAAGTAGTTAGTTTTGCTATTCTTGGTGCATTTATTTTGTCGCTCACTTGGGTCCCAATGATTTCATCTCTATTACTTAGTAAGAATACCGAACACAAACTGAATATTTCCGATAAGATTATGGATTTAATACAAAGGGTTTTTAATCCAATTATCGCTTATGCACTTCGTCGTAAATTGGCAATAGTTGTAACTTCTATATTGCTTTTTATCGGGAGTTTATTCCTTTTTACTCGATTGGGTGGCGAGTTTATTCCACAACTCGAAGAAGGCGACCTTGCAGGTTTGGTAATTACTTTACAGGGAGGTTCACCAACAAACACCGTTGACGTAGTGAAACAAGCCAATACAATCTTGCGTGATAACTTTCCCGAAATAAACCATTTAATTTGTAAAATTGGTCTTGGCGAAATACCAACCGACCCCACACCAATGGAAACAGGCGACTATATTATAACCCTCAAGCCAAAGAGCGAATGGACAACCGCCGAAACTCGCGAAGAATTGGTTGAGAAAATGGAAGAAAAACTGGCAATTTTGGCTGGGGTTAAATTCGAGTTCTCGCAACCTATACAGCTTCGATTTAACGAGTTAATGACTGGTTCACGTCAAGATGTGGCAATTAAATTATTTGGCGATAATCTTGATACCCTTGCTCTTAAAGCTTCTCAAATTGAAGAATTGGTTCAAAATATAGAAGGTGTAACCGATATTAATGTTGAAAAAGTAACGGGTTTGGCTCAGATACAGGTCGAGTACAACCGATCACGAATGGCTCAATATGGCGTTTCGGTTACAGAAATAAATAACATTTTAAAGGCTGCATTTGCTGGTAGTTCGGCTGGTGTAGTATTCGACGAAGAAAAACGTTTCGACCTTGTGGTACGGCTCGATGAAGCCCATCGCCGTGATATTTCGGACGTTAAAAACCTTAGTATTGCTCTGCCCGACGGTCGTTTAATTCCACTCGACCAATTAGCAAATGTGGAAATTAAAACTGGACCTGCTCAGGTTTCACGCGAAAATACCAAACGCCGTTTAACTATTGGTTTTAATGTGCGAAGTCGTGATGTGGAAAGCGTGGTTAAAGATGCCCATTCAAAACTTGATGCAAACCTAACATTGCCAGTTGGATATTACACTACATTTGGTGGACAGTTCGAAAACCTTATTGCAGCACGTGAACGTTTGGCAATTGCTGTACCTGTTGCGTTGTTGCTGATTTTTGTGTTGTTATTTTTTACATTTCATTCTCTCAAACAAACCGTTCTCATTTATACTGCTGTGCCTATGGCTGCTATTGGTGGTGTGGTTGCTCTATGGTTAAGGGATATGAATTTTTCAATTTCCGCAGGAGTTGGCTTCATTGCCTTGTTCGGGGTAGCAGTGCTTAATGGAATTGTGCTTTTTGCAGAGTTTAACCGTCTCGAAAAAGAGGGCGTATCTGATATTACCGAGCGGGTATTGCAAGGATTGAAAACCAGATTACGTCCGGTAATTATGACTGCTGCTGTGGCTTCACTTGGTTTTCTTCCAATGGCTTTATCAACCTCGGCTGGTGCTGAAGTACAAAAACCTTTAGCAACTGTAGTTATTGGCGGACTTATTACTTCAACCCTGCTTACTCTGGTGGTTTTACCTATACTCTATATTATTTTCACCAAACGTAATTTCAGACGTTCTTCTAAAAATAGAAAAATGAATACAGGAGAGTTGGCTATGATTTTAGTCCTTTTAGGTTCTTTCTTTTTCAACAAAGCCGAAGCACAGCAAGCCAAGCCAATAAGCTTGCAAAATGCTATTCAATTAGCGTTAGACAGCAATTTAGCGGTTCGTTCAGCCGCTTATTCGGTCGATGTGCAAAATGCACTAAAAGGTTCTTCGTGGGATATTCCAAAAACCGCTATCGAAGGGCAGTACGGACAGTTTAACTCTTATACCAAAGACAATAGTTTTACCGTTTCGCAGTCTTTCGCTTTTCCATCGGTTTATATTAATCAAAAGAAACTGGCAAATGCAAATGTCAAAAGTAGCGAATGGCAACAAAAAGACTCACAACTCGAAATTGCTACTCAGGTAAAACAAGTGTATTGGCAATTGGCTTATCTATATTCCAAACAAAAACTTATTATATATCAAGATAGTTTGTATTCAGGTTTTTTAAGAGCTGCCGAACTTAGAGCAAAAACAGGCGAAACAAACCGCCTCGAAATGATTACCGCACGTTCGCAAAGTCTCGAAATTAAAAACGAGTTACAGCAAACAATTGCCGACATTGGCATTTTCAACCAACGTTTACAAACATTGTTGAATGTCGATTACGCTTTAACCCCTGTTGATACAGTGCTTTGTCGTTCGGGGGTTATTGCACTTTCTGATACTTCGGTAATTTCTGGCAATCCATCGTTAGGCTTTACACAACAGCAGGTTGAAGTTGCCCGTATTGAGAAAAAGTTGGAAAGCAGCCGTATGATGCCCGATTTTAGCATTGGCTACTTTAGTCAGACATTACAAGGGACACAAGAAGTAAATGGAATTCCTCGCACCTTCGAAACTGGCGACCGTTTTACAGGTATTCAGGCAGGTATTGCAATTCCGTTGTGGTTTGCTCCTTATACTTCAAAAACAAAGGCTGCAAAAATAAAACAGCAAATTGCAAGTACTAATGCCGAGTATTACACCAAATCGCTTTTAGGCAGTTATCAGGCTCTTTTGAGCGAATACGGTAAGTACAACAACAGCGTTGAATTTTACGAAAAGCAAGCCATTCCCGAAGCCGATTTGATTATCGACCAATCTACACATAGCTACAAAGCTGGTGCAATGGATTATCTTGATTATATCTTGTCGCTCAACCGTGCATTGACTATCAAGCAAAATTACCTCGATGCACTCAATGGCTACAACCAAACCATTATTTCAATTGACTTTATTAAAGGTAAAATTTTTTAATTCTGATTTTTATGAAAACAATAAAATATAGTATCATTCTATTAGCAATGATTAGCATAACAGTCTTCTTGGGCTGTAAAGAGAAAAAACTCGACGAACACGGACATGAAGAAGGATCTCATGTCGAAAGTAACGAAAAGGAAAGTCACGAGGGGCATAATCATGCCGAGTGCGAACATGAAAAAGAAGAAGAAAGTCACGAAGGACATAACCATGCTGAGGGCGAACACGAAGAATTGCCCGATGACATTGTAGAACTGAACGCTGAGCAAATTAGTCTAGCTAGTGTGCAATTGGGAAAAGTTGAAATGCGTCAAGTAAGCGGTGTAATTAAAGCCAACGGTATTGTTACCACCGCACCACAAAATTCAGCTTCGGTTAGTGTTCCTTTGGGTGGCTTTGTAAAATCATCAAATTTGTTACCGGGTAGTGAAGTAAAAAAAGGTCAAACACTTGCAATTATTGAAAATACCGAGTTTGTTGATTTACAGCAAAATTATCTTGATATTAAAAACAAGTACGAGTTTGCCGAAGCCGAGTATAATCGCCACACCGAGCTTTATAAAGACGATGTGTATTCAGAAAAAAACCTACAACAAACCACATCTGAATATCGAAGCCTTAAAGCACAACTAAAAGGGATAGGGCAAAAGTTATTGGTTATTGGAATTAATCCTGCCACACTTACCGAAGAGAACATTTCGGCAACCATTGCACTTGTCTCTCCTATAAGTGGTTATGTGAATACGGCAAATATAAGCATAGGAAAATATGTTTCGCCTACCGATGTGTTGTTTGAAATTGCAGGTGTTGATAATTTATTGCTTGAACTCAGTTTGTTCGAGAAAGACGCAAACACCATTTCAATCGGTCAGTTTGCTCATTTTACCATTAACAACGAAACACACGAGCATAAAGCAAAAATTTATCAGGTGGGCAAATCAATAAACGCTGATAAAACTTACAAGGTATATGCAACAGTTCAACAGCCCTGCAACAATGTGTTACGAGGAATGTATGTGCTTGCTCATATTGAAAAAACCGATAAACAGGTTTCCTCTGTACCTGCTGATGCAGTAGTTTCGTTCGACAACAAATATTACATTTTTGCTTTCGAGAAAGATAAAGAAGAAGATGGGAAACCATTTACCGAATACCGCTTTATCGAAGTTACAAAAGGCGATACCAACGACGGTTTTACAGAAATACAGTTGCCCGCAAAATTCGACATTCAAAATACCAAAATTGTAACAAAAGGAGCGTACAAGTTACTTTCAGCCAAAAAGAACGCTGGTGAAATGACTTGCCATTAATTATTTAATAATAATATGGATATTAGGTAATTGCAAAGCATTAATCTTGTCGAAATGTAATTTGAAATTTAGTATTTCAAAAAATACCCTGTTTTCTTATTGAGTCATATTAGGATCAATTAAAAGTTCAAGGCATATTTCAAACATAGGGTCAAGAGTTCTGAAATTACTTCTTAGCTTTGCAAACTCAATGAAACAAGAATTTTCATATAGAAATATCTGGAATATTGCATATCCGATAATAATTGGAAATATTGCTCAAAATATTGTCAATATTACTGATACTGCTTTTCTTGGAAGAGTTGGTACTACTGAACTTGCAGCATCGGCAATTGCTGGAGTTTTCTATTTTATTTTTTTTATGATTGGTTTAGGTTTTATCACCGGAACACAAATAATTTCTGCAAGAAGGTTAGGAGAGGGCAAACCAAAAGAAATTGGAAAATATATTGAGAACTCGATTTATTTTTTAGTTGCAATATCAGTATTTTTAATTTTAGTTATAAAATTTGTTGCCCCCGATTTATTATCAAAAGGAATAAGTTCAACAGATATTTTCGAAAAAGCTAAAGAATATCTTGATTACAGATGTTACGGCTTAATTTTTTCGTACATAAACCTTACAATTGGGGCATTTTATATTTCAATTGGTCGAACCAAAGTAATTTCGATGAGTTTCATAATATTAGCTGTTGTAAACATATTTTTAGATTATGGAATGATTTTCGGAAATTTTGGATTTCAAGCATGGGGAATATCAGGTGCAGCAATAGCTTCATCAATATCTGAGGCTGTTGCAACAGTTTTTCTATTTGCTTATACTATTTATAAAATTCCGCTGAAAAATTATAATTTATTCAAATTCAAAAAAATTGATTTTACAATTATTAAGGAATTATTGAAAATCTCAACTCCGATGATGATTCAAGTAATTCTTTCAATCGGTGCATGGTTTTATTTCTTTATGCTTGTCGAAAAACTTGGACAAATGGAATTGGCTGTATCAAACATAATCAGAAGCATTTATATTGTAATGATGATTCCAATTTGGGGATTTGCATCTGCAACAAGCACTCTTACAAGTAATTTAATTGGGCAAGGAAAACAAAATCAGGTTTTTAAGTTGATTAAGAAGTCTGTAGTAATGTGTAGCCTTATAAATTTGGGTGTTGTATTATTTGCTTTAATTATTCCAGAATTTATAATAAGAATTTATACTGATGATGTTACGCTGGTTAATGCATCAAAACCAATATTATATACAATTGATTTTGTAATTTTCTTTATTTCGGCGGCATTTATAACTTTTAATGGAGTTATTGGAACAGCAAAAACTGTTGTTTCTATGTTTATAGAAATATTTGCAATTTTAATTTATTTAATATTTGTTTACATCTTTGTTTATCACATACAAGCATCTCTGCAGATAATTTGGTTGAGTGAGCTGGTTTATGGAATTTCTATAGGAGGTGCATCAATTCTTTATTTGAGATTTGGGAAGTGGAGAGCTTAACGAAGCAAATGGGTTATTGTGGCAGTTTTGATGTATTATGATTTTGGACTAAGAGGTATAAGGTTATTGGGTATAAGGGTATAAGGGTATAAGGGTATAAGGTTGTTGGGGTATTTGGGTATAAAGTTTAGGATATAAGGTTATATGGTTATAAGGTTATATGGGTATAAGGTTGTTGGGGTATTTGGGTAAAAAGTTTAGGATATAAGGGTATTGAGGATTAGGGTTGTAAAGTAAAAATGTAGTAGTTACAATTCAAGGAGATTATACTTAAAACGGGATAAATTGTAGCATTTTTTTTCCTGTTGTTTTTATTGCCGTAGGTACGACATATATTTCGTCCCAGGACTTTGAATACTTGAGGTGATATTTTTCTACCAATATTTCATTCCTAACAGGTCTTTTATAATGCTTTAATTTATCACATGTGCAGTATAAATTGAAATAGTTATTATTTGAAAAACGAAAATTTAACACATAGTATCTTTCTATTCATCTAACCCATACCATTATATCTCTATTCTTTTACCTAAATTCCTCTATACTATTAACGCAAAATAGAAAATAAAAAAAAGTGAGCGAAAAATACAAACATGTCTTTCTAGACCTAGATAATACATTATGGGATTTCAAAGCGAATTCACATGATACAATTACTTTTTTATTCGAGAAGTACAAATTAGCCGAAAAAATTTCGGACTTTGACGAGTTTTATAATAAATATCAGGTGATTAATGCTGGGTTGTGGCAATTGTATCGTGAGTCGAAAATTGAAAAAAATCAACTACGATGGAAACGCTTTTACGACACATTTTTGCTATATGGAATTGTTGATTTAAAACTTGCCGAAAACTTTGGAAACGACTATGTTGAAATGAGTCCACGAAAAACAATTATGTTTCCTTATGCAGTCGAGATTGTTGAATATTTGAGTAAAAAATATCAGCTTTATATTCTTACAAATGGATTTAAAGAAGTTCAATATATAAAACTTGAAAACACAGGTTTAGGAAAGTTTTTCAGAATGATTTTTACATCTGAAGAATTAGGTTTTCAAAAGCCAAATAAACAATGTTTTGAGAAAGCATTATCGTTAGCGGAATGTAAAAGTAGTGAATCAATAATGATTGGTGATGACCTCGAAATTGATATTTTAGGAGCTAAGAATGTGGGCATTGACCAGATTTTCTTTAATCACGAAAAGCGAATTCATAACGAAGAAATTTCTTTTGAGATTGAATCATTGACCGAAATTTATAAAATTTTATGATTTAAGAGTAAAATAAATTGTAGTGCCTTTACCTACTTCACTGTCAACCCAAATTTTTCCGCCTTGTTTTTCTACAAGCTCTTTGCAAAGAATTAATCCTAAGCCGGTTCCCATTTCATTGGCAGTTCCAGCTGTTGTAATATTATTACTTATACTAAATAAATAAGGCAGTTGCAATGTGTCAATGCCAATACCAGTATCATTAATTATTACGGTTACAAAATCATTTGATTTTTTAGCACTTATCGAAACTTTTCCATTTTCGTTTGTAAATTTAATAGCATTAGAAATTAAATTTCTCAGAATAGTTTTTGTAATATCTTCATCACATTGAGCAAATACATTTTCAGTAATATTATTTTGAAGTATAATTGATTTCTTTTGAGCATTTTCAAAATACAATAGTTCAGTTTCTAATGCAATGATTTTTAGGTTATTTGAGTTTAATTTTATATTTAGTAATCCACGTTGGATTCTAGACCAATCAAGCAGATTTTCAAGTAGTTTGCTTGTTTGAATTGCTGCATTATTTAATGTTGAAACAATTTTGTTGATTTTATTCTTATCGAACTTATCAATATTGGAAGAAAGCATATTACTAAATCCGAGAATTACACTAAAAGGACTCTTTAAATCGTGTGCAATAATTGAGAAAAACTTATCTTTTGCAGCATTCAATTCTATTAACTCTTCGTTTTGTTTTTGTATAATAAGTTCTTGCTCTTTTCTGTCAGAAATGTCGATAAAAAAGCCTCTGAAACCAATTGGAATATTATTTTCTATAATTGGTATAGAATGTAATATTATTGGAATAATACTGCCATCTTTTTTTACTAAAGTGTAATCCGATAATTTTGATTTTTCACCTTTTAAAACCAATTTCATGTTTTCAATTATTTTTTCACGGTCTTCGGGAATTACTCCATTTAAAACATTAAATCCATTTTTAAAATCTTCTTTTGAGTATCCTGTTAGTTCGTAAGCTCTTGAATTAATATACGTTATATTTCCTTGCAAATCAATTTCAAATATTACTTCTGGTAAGCACTCTGTAATATGTCGATATTTTTCTTCACTTTTTCGTAATAACTCTTCTGCTTGCTTTTTCTCGGTTATATCAATAAAAACACCTTGATTTATTTCAGAATCGCCAATTTTAATAACTGTAGATGAAACTTCAACTATTTTAATTTTACCACTTTTGGTGATAATTTCAGATTCCATATTAAATGCACCCTTGTTTTCGACATGTTTTTTAAATTTTTGTATATATTTTTCTTTTGTTTCGGGTGGATGCAAAATGCTTTGATGTTGACCAACTAGTTCGTTTTCAGTTCGTTCAAAAAGATTTTGAGTAGCATTGTTAACTTTAATTAAAATGCCGGTTTTTGCATCAGCCCATAATAAAGGGTTTTTACTATTTTCGAAAACTAATCTGAATTGGGCTTCACTTTCTTCAATACTTTTTTGAGTATTTTGATTCGCTAATTCAGATTCCAATTCTTTAATTCTATTTTTTAATTCCTCATAAGAGGGTTTGTTTATGTTCATACTGTTTGAGTTCAGATGTTTTTGTATTTGAGTATTATAGTATAGAAATACTTAATAAGTGATATGATTTTAGTATATAATTAATAGAGTTTATACCGAATAAATTTTTATGTCAGGGCTAAAGCCCCTTCTTTCTGTCTTATTATAACCCCGACCTTAAGGTCGGGGTTAATAGAATATAGATTATTTGGGCTTTAGCCCTGAATCTTGTCAAAGTTTTAAAAAGTTTTATTCGGTATAATGTCTAATGTATTATAAATAAATTAATTTTTTAATGAAGCAATCTGTTCTTCAAGCGATTTAATTTTGCTTTCGGCATCTGCTTGTTTTTTGCGTTCTATTTCAATTACTTTTGCAGGTGCTCCTGATACAAATTTTTCGTTACTTAATTTTACTAATACCGATTTCAGAAAACCTTTATTGTATTCGAGTTCAGCATTTAATTTTGTTAGTTCTTCCTCAACATTAATGTTGTTTTCAATTGGAATAAAGTATTCATTGATTCCGACCAAAAACGAAACCGATGAATTTGGTTTTTCAGATACTGTTTCAAGCTTTGAAATATTGCAAAGTTTCAACATAACATTATTATAATCTTGAGAATATGTACTATCTGACGACTTTAAAAACAGTTCGATAGAGTCTTTTTGTGCAATATTTTTTTCTTTACGTATAGCTCTAATATTTGTAATTACTTCTTTAGCTTTTTCAAAATTATTAACCAAATTCAAATTGTATTTTTTAGCCTTTGGCATTTCAGAAATCATAATGCTTTCGCCATCTTTACGTTCGCTTAAAAATTGCCATAGTTCCTCAGTAATAAATGGCATAAACGGATGTAAAAGTTTGAGCAGTTTATCAAAAAATAAGTTTGTACTTTCTAATGTTTTTCGGTCGATTGGTTGCTGATATGTAGGTTTAATACACTCTAGATACCAAGCAGAAAAATCGTCCCAGAAAAGTTTATAAATTTCCATTAATGCTTCCGAAAGTCGATATTTTTCAAAATGGTCGTTAATTTGCTCAATTGCCTGATTTAGTTTAGCATCGAACCATTCAATAGCAACTTTTGCCGATTCAGGTTGAGGAATATTATCGTTAATTTCCCAACCTTTTACAAGTCGGAAAGCATTCCAAATTTTATTTCCAAAATTACGCCCTTGCTCTGTAAGATTTTCATCGAATGGCAAGTCGTTTCCGGCAGGAGAGCATAGCAACATTCCAACTCTTACACCATCGGCACCATATTTTTTAATTAAATCAATTGGGTCGGGCGAATTTCCAAGCGATTTTGACATTTTTCGACCAAGTTTATCTCGAACTATTCCTGTCAGATAAACATTTTTAAATGGCTTTTCTCCAAGATATTCATATCCTGCAATTATCATTCGAGCAACCCAGAAAAATAAAATTTCGGGAGCTGTAATCAAATCATTTGTAGGATAATAGTATTTTATATCGGCATTTTCAGGATTACGTATTCCATCAAATGTTGAAATGGGCCACAACCACGACGAAAACCAAGTATCAAGCACATCTTCATCTTGTCTAATGTCGTAAATTGCTAAGTTTAAGTTATTTGCTTTTAACTTTAGATAAGCTTCATCAATAGTTTTTGCAATTACAAAATCGCCATTTGGTGCGTAATATGCAGGAATTCGCTGTCCCCACCAAAGTTGACGCGAAATGCACCAATCTTTAACATTTTCCATCCAATGACGGTAAGTATTTTTGAATTTCGGCGGATAAAGCTTAATATCATCGTTCATAACATGTTCCAATGCAGGTTTTGATATTTCTTGCATTTTTACAAACCATTGAACCGAAAGTTTTGGCTCAATTACAGCATCGGTACGTTCGCTGAAACCAACAGAATTTTTATAATCTTCAATTTTAACAATATGACCTTGTTCTTCAAGTGTTTTTACAATTTCTTTACGAACTGCAAAACGGTCTTTTCCAACAAAAAGTTGAGCTTTTTCGTTTAGAGTGCCATCGTCATTAAAAATGTCGATAGTTTCGAGATTGTATTTTAATCCAAGATTATAGTCGTTAATATCATGAGCAGGAGTTACTTTCAAAGCTCCTGTTCCAAATTCTTTGTCAACATAACTGTCAAATATTAAAGGTACTGAACGATTTATTAACGGTATAATGATTCGTTTCCCTTTCAAATGTGTATATCTCTCATCTTCAGGATTTACACAAACTGCTGTATCGCCAAGAATTGTTTCGGGTCGAGTTGTGGCAATCGTAATCCAATTGTCAGTTCCTTCAACTTTATAACGAACGTAATAAAGTTTTGAATTTACTTCTTTATGGTTTACTTCTTCGTCAGAAACGGCAGTTTTAGCCTGTGGGTCCCAGTTTACCATTCGCACTCCGCGATAAATGTATCCTTTGTTGTATAAATCAATAAAAACATTTATTACACTTTCCGACATATCGTCGTCCATAGTGAATTTTGTGCGAGACCAATCGCAAGAAGCTCCAAGTTTTTTGAGTTGTTCGAGAATTATTCCACCATGTTTTTCTTTCCAAACCCAAGCATGTTTCAAAAATTCTTCACGACTTAAATCTTTTTTATTAATTCCCTCGTCTTTAAGTTTTGCAACAACTCTTGCTTCGGTAGCAATAGATGCGTGGTCGGTTCCGGGAAGCCAAAGTGCATTTTTGCCCAACATTCTGGCACGACGAACCAATACATCTTGAATTGTATTATTTAGCATGTGCCCCATGTGCAAAACGCCTGTAACATTTGGTGGTGGAATTACTATACAATAAGGCTCACGATTATCGGGAATTGACTTAAAAAAGCCTTTATCGAGCCAGTATTTATACCATTTATCTTCGGTAAGTGCAGGGTCGTATTTTGTTGGGATATCCATAAAATATAATTAGAAAATTTAGGGAGTAAAAATAATAATAAACCCTAAAAAGAAGTTGAATTTGATTTAATAAAAAAGAAATTGATAAATTATTTTAGTCAATACAATACCAATAAGTACCATCGCAAACAATAGTTAAAATTCCATTTGCAGCCAAGTTATATGTACTTGCGAAAGTTCCAGAACTTTTAAGTAACATCTCGGGAGTTCCTGTATTCGTATTTACAGTAACAGTTGCACCAGATACACTTCTAATGATTAATTCTCTTCCAGCATTAGCCCCCACAGGAGGAAGTGTTATAGTAGATGTATTATTTACAGTAATTATATGATCATTAGCTGCTATTGTAAACGTACCTACTCCTGCTCTAATTTTTTTATATCTTGCAGAATTTGAAGTAATATCAGCAGAAAAATTTGATTTCCCTGTAACAGAAATATCTCCATTGAAATAACCAGCCCAATTATTTGTACCACCTGATGCGGTTGCGTAAATTCCATAATTATTTGTGCTGGTATTTACTGAACTGGAATAAACTCCATAAGAATTTGTAGCAACTCCGGTGGCAGTAGAATACAAGCCATAATTTGCTGATGCTGTTCCAGAAACTGATGAATAAGTTCCATATTTTGTTCCTGTTCCAGTATTACCATTAATAGTACTTGAAACACCATAATGATTTGCTGCAGAAGTTGAACTATTATTAAACTTACCACCCGATGAATTTGATGTAGTTCCTGAAACAAAACCCTCAATACCAGTCAATTGAGAAGATCCATAAACGCCTACACCTGAACTACTTGCACTTGTTCCATAAACTCCGTAAACACTCCCTGTTGTCGCTGTTTGATCACCAAATATTGCAGCACCTGTACCATTAGTAACAGCATAAATTGAATGAGCTGAACTTGATGCATTTGCAATTTGAAATTCACCAGCACGTCCAGTTCCTGTTGAATAACTTCTTAATACTTTTCCTGTTCCATTAGATGAAGCAAAAATTGCATTAGAAGCACTCGAAACATTACTGATTGCAAAATATCCAGCCTCAACAGTTCCTGTTTGAGATACATTTAGTCCTATTAATGTTCCACTACTTGAAACCCTTACTTTATTTGTTGCATTTGGAGCTACTCCAATTCCAATATTAGTTCCATCGTCTTGAATTATTGAATTTCCAAAAGATGTTCCACCAGTCCATCTTGTTATATAATTAAGTGTGCCAGTTCCTGTGTATGGAAGAGAAGATAATAAGTCAATACTTGCAGAACCATTATAAAAATATAAATTACTTCCTGTCCACCATAAATCACCACTATTCGGTGTTGTAGGATTTATTCCTGAAGAATTTCGAAGTCTTAAACTAGCACTCGCTGTTGTTGACGCACTAATATCTAAAAAAGCCGTAGGAGTAGTTGTGCCAATACCAACTTTTACCGCATCAGCACCGATTCCTCCTAATATAAAAGAATTATCGGCATCTACTTTTGCATTATATCCTATTGCTGTTGATTTTGAGCGTTGTGTTGCACTTGCAAATCCTGTATTATATCCGATAAATGTATTATTGCTCCCTGTTGTTACTGCATTTGCAGAGGTTGTAGTATATCCTGCAAAATATCCAAACGCAGTATTGTTACCACCTGAAGATATATTCATTAAAGTTTGATAACCTAAAGCAGTATTATAATTTCCAGTATTTGAGGAAGGTGTCGCAGAACCATACATTGAATAATATCCAACAGCTGTATTGTAATTAGTAAATGCGGTAGCATTGTCATTGGCATTATACATTGCTCTAAACCCAATTGCTGTACCATTACTTCCGGCTACATTAGTATATAATGAGAGAGAACCTATTGCAGTATTATTATGTCCAATGGTACTATTATACATTGCTTGAACTCCATAAGCGGCGTTACTTTGTCCAGTAAGATTAGCATACATTGTACTTCTACCTACAGCTGTATTTTCTGATGGTGTATTTGTCGAATATAAAGATTGATATCCAATAGCAGTATTGGAACCGCCTGTAGCATTTCGTAAAGCCAAACTTCCAACGGCAGTATTGCTACTTCCAACAGAATTTGTATATAAAGCCTGAAAACCTAAAGCTGTATTATCATAACCAGTAGAGTTATTAAAAGCTGAGTTAAATCCATAAGATGTTAACTGATAAACGCTATTGTCAATTTTTCCTGCTTTCTGATTATTAACTCTAAAATTTAAAGGAACATTATCTGTTGTTCCAATAAAGTTTGTACCATCAGTTGTTCCTGAATTTCCTGTAAGTCCCCAGCCTGAACTTGGTGTTGCCCATGATAAAACAGCAGTTCCACCTGATGTGGATAAAACTTGACCTGCCGAACCGCTTGTTGTAGGTAATGAATAGGTAATATCAACAGCTTGAGTTTGAGCTTTAAATGCAGTATAGTTAGCACCTGCAAAAGGTTCATGAATTCTTAATTCAGAAGCAGCTGTTGTGTTTCCCAATACGACATTTCCTTCAAATGAACCTGCTGTAGTACCTTTTCCGAAAACACCTATGCCATTTCCACCAAGATAGCCATAATTGGTTGCATTGAATTCGCCATAAATACCATAAGTTGCATTGGCAATATACCCTAAAGTAGTTCCATTTGAACCATAAATTGCTTTACTTGTTCCTGAAGCACTTCCCAAAACTCCTTCATTTAAAGTACCTATAGCTCCCCAATTATTAGTACTATATTGTCCGTAAACACCATAAGACTGATTGCCAAGACTCCCGAAATAAGAACCATTTCTGCCATAAACACCTGTATTTGCTCCACTTGCACTACCATAAACACCAGAAGTATTTGAACCTAATGCTCCCCAAGTATTTACATCAAATTGTCCATAACTACCATAAGAAGATGTTCCTAATTGTCCAAATAATGTTGCACTATATAAGCCTTTTACAGCAGTAGTAGTAGAACCTCCATCAACAATTAATTTTGCAGATGCACTTGGTGCAACACCAACGCCTAAAGTTGTTCCATCATCTTGAATAATACTGTTACCAAATGAATTTCCACCAGTCCATTTTGTTAAATTATTTGATGTTCCAGTGCCTGTGTAATCAGCAGAAAGAGTGAGCGATTCCCATTGAGTCATTGTTGAATTGTACGAAAGAATTTGTCCGTCTGTTGGAGATGGTGCGTTTATGTTAACGCCATCTAATTTTTTTGCATTAACGTCGTTCCATGTAATAGAACCTGTACCACTTGTCACCATAACTTGCCCTACAGTCCCATCAGTAGTTGGTAGGCTATAGACACTATTGATATTTAAACTATTCACTTTTGCAGAACCAGCAACATCTAAAGTATAAGTTGGATTTGTTAAACCAATACCTAATCTTGAACTTGCATTATCCCAAACAAAATTGCTATTACTTGCAAAAAAACCAGCATCATTAAACTGAATTTCATTTGTTGAACCAGCAGGAGGTGTTTCGCTTCCAACAGCAGTCCAAGCTGAACCATTGTAATAATAAAAAGAGTTAGCATCTGTATCATAAACTAATAAGCCTGTAGCGGGGCTAGATATTCCTGTTATCATTGAGCTAGCCATTCTTGGTATTAAAAGACCTTTTTGCGAAACATTTATGTCAAGTGCAGAAGAAGGGTCTGGAGTTGAAGTTCCAATACCTAAACTCTCATTTGTATTGTTCCAAAATAGATTTGAATTTGCACCTAGTGAGCCAGAACTGTTAAACTGAATATTCCCACTTGCTCCAGCAGCAGTAACAGAACCTGCGGCATCAGTCCATATAGTTCCATTGTAGAAAATATATTTTTGTAAGTCAGTATCATATACCATTAATCCAGCTGTTGGAGTTGCAATTGAATTACGCTGAACAGTTGTCATTCTTGGAGCAAGAAAGCCTTTAGATGTAGAACTTAGATCTAAAATTGATGAAGCATTTGGTGTTGTTGTACCAATACCCAAATTCAAATTTGAATTATTCCAAACTAAATTGCTATTACCACCAAAAGAACCAGCATTGTTAAATTGAATAGCTGATGAAGCACCTGCAGGATTTGTAACTTTAGTAATATTTTCCCATGCAGAACCATTCCAATAATAAAAACCAGGAGTGTTATCTGTTTGATAAATCAATAAACCCTCAGAAGAAGTAGCAGGATTGATTCCATCACGCATTGAACTAGTCATTCTAGGGATTAATATTCCCTTTTGAGCAGCAGAAATATCCAAAATTGATTTAGAGTCTGGTGTTGTGGTACCAATTCCAATATTACCAGCCTCTTGAAATCTCATATATTCACCAGACCCACCAATTATCTTTATTATACTATCAGTAGTAATTTCGTAAGCAACCCCATCAATTATAATTGAATTACCTGAGCGAATTAAGCCTGAAGTATGGACATCGCCTCCAACATCTAAAGCAAAAGTATTATCTGGGTTAGAAGTTCCTATACCAACTGTTCCATCGGGTTCGACAATCATTGCATCTGTTCCGTCAATTGCAATTGCTAAATTTGAACCATTTACAACAACAGAATAGTTTTCAGTATCTCCAGATCTAAGTGTGAGGCTACTTTCTTGACCAGTTCCACTATTGATTAACATTCGAGTATCGTTAGTTTCACTAATATTTGAAATATTTAAAGTATCAGGGTTTGTGTCATTAGTTGAAATTCTTAAACCACTAGTTCCTGAGTTTAAAGTTAAACTACTTTCTTGCCCTGTCCCACTATTAATTACCATTCTAGTATCGGCTGTATTACTTATATTTTCAATGTTTATAGTGTCGGCACTATTAGTATAAATTCTTAGACCACTTGTTCCAGAATTTAAAGTCAAGCTACTTTCTTGTCCGGTACCACTATTTATTCTTAAAGTTCCATCTGCTGCAACAGTAATTTCTCCAATATCAATAACTCCATCAGGATCAACAGTCATTCTGGTTACTGAGTCAGTCATAAAATAAATGAAGTTATCAGTTCCAATAACATACACTTTAGTTTTACCATCATCGTCTTCAATTCCTTTTGCATTTTTAATTGCTAACCAATCAGTTCCATCAAAATAAAACAATGATTTTTCATCTGTATCATATACAAGTAACCCAATTGCAGGACTGGATACTAATCCTCTTTGTGCGGTTGTCATTCTTGGAATTAGCATTCCTTTTGAGGTACTTTTTACGTCAAGCATAGCAGAACCATCAGGATCTGAACCGTCGGTGTTAATACCTACATTTTGAGAGTAAGTTGTTGAAAATGTTATAGTAATAACAAGCAGTGTAAGTATAATGTATATGTTTTTCATAATTGAAAATTTTTAAATCAAACTGAATTTTACGTGTTAATTTGAATTATGTTTCAAATTTTTATACCCAACAAACAAATATCATCAACTTGCTCGTGGCAACCTATCCATTTTTCAAGAGTACCTTCAATTTTTTGTTTTTGAATATCAACGGGGAATGAAGATGACTCAATAAGTAATTGTTTGAATCTATGGTATTTGAATTTTTTTCCTTTTTCTCCACCAAATTGGTCTGCGTAACCATCAGAGAAAATATAAATCATATCTGATTTTTCTAATTGAAAAGTAGTTGCAGTAAAATCTCTTGTTTCGTTGCCATAATAAATTCCTATTGGCATTTTATCAGGCTTTAATTCAATTAATTCGGAGTTTTTCTTTACAATTATAATTGGATTGTTTGCCCCTGAAAAAGTAATAATTGAATTTTCGGTATTGTAATTACACATTGCAATATCCATTCCGTCTTGTGCTTCTCCAAAAGTACCTGTCTGGTGTAGTGCAGAAATTACCGAATTTCGAAGATGATTTAAAATTTTATCTGTTTCAACTAATTTGTTTTTTGTAACAATTTCATTTAAAAAAGACAAACCTAATAGACTCATAAACGCACCAGGGACACCGTGTCCGGTACAATCTCCTACCGTAAATATTACATTATTGTCAACTTTTGCAGCCCAATAAAAATCACCGCTAACAATATCTCTTGGTTTAAATATTATAAGGTGTTCAGGAAAAATTTCATTCAAAAAGTCGATTTTAGGTAAAATTGCATTTTGAATACGTCCGGCATAATGAATACTATCAGTAATTTCAGTATTTTTAAATTCAACTAATTTTTTCTGGTCGTTAATCTCTTCATTTGTTTTCAATAGTTGTTCAGCTTGTTCTTGAATAACTTTATTTTTAATTTCAAGTTTTTGGTTTGCTTTTCGTTTATCACGATATGCTTTTAAAATGACTATTCCCAAAAGAAAGAAAAGTACAATAACTCCGATAAAAAAATACATTTGCGTTTTTTGTTGTTTAATTATCAGAAGATTGTTTTGATTCTCAGATCTTTCAAGTATAAGTTCTTTTTCTTTTTTTTCGGTTTCGTATTTTACATCAAGTTCTGAAATGATTTTATTATTTTCAATATTGTATATTGAATCTTTCAGCATATTCATATTTTGGTAGTGTTCAAGAGCCAGTTCAAAGTTTTTTCCTTTTTTATATGCTTCGTAATATGATTCTTCAATGTTTATGATATTATCGAAGGCATTCATAGAACTGGCAATATCTTTAGCTTTACTTAAAAATTCTATTGCTTTCGAAATATTATTTTTTTCAACGTATAAGTCTGCGATTTTTTGAAGAGTATATGCTTCTCCAATTTTATCATCTATTTCCTGTCTTATATTTAAAGCATCGGAAAAATAGTATAATGCTTTATTATAATCTTTTAATAATAAATAACAATTTCCAGTGTTATGAATTGAATATGCCAAAGAGGCTTTATTGTTAATTTTTTGTTTAATTTTTAATGCCTCCAAGTTATATTCTAGTGCTTTATTATAATCTTTTTCTTTTGCAGTTTCTTCTAAAAAAATATTTGCAATATTTCCTAATATCTTAGCAACACCCAATTGGTCTGAGCTTTTGCTGTATGCTTCTTTTGCTTTATCATAGTTTTGAATAGCTTTAGTAAAGTTTTCATAGATTTTTCCAGAAACAGCAGAATAATAATATACGTTTCCAATATTATTATAACTATCAGCAATACTCCTTATATTATTATTTTTTTCTCTTATCGAAAGTCCCTTTTGATAGTTTTCAATGCTTTTATCGTATTTTCCTAATCGTTCATAAACAACACCTAAATTATTATAAGCATTTGACGCTTCATCCTCCATTTTTGCTTTTAAAGATAAATCAAGCATTTTTGAAAAAATATCACTTGCTGAGTAGAAGTCACCTATCGAATTCGCAATAATTCCAAGTCCATTATAACAATTTGCCATTCCAATAGTATCATGAATCTGTTCAAATAAATCTAATGCAATTGAAAATGATGCTTTTGCATTGCTAGAATTCCCTTTATAAAAATATGCAGTAGCTAATATTTTATTTGCATTAGCTTCTATTTTAGTTTGTTTATACTTACGAGCAATATCAATAGAGTTTTTTCCATATATTATTGCAGAATCAGCATAAAAATCACAATAAAAACTTGAAATTTTAAATAAAATTTCAGCTTTATCTTTTTCATTTGCATTTACTAAAACCTGTTTTAAGCTGTCAATTTTATTAGTATCAATAGCAAATAAATTAGAATAAGATAGTAATAATAAAAACAATAAGAGAAAGGCAGAAAATTTCATTAATTTTTCAAATTTATCATGCGTAAATATATTTAAAAAAGCCTTTAGATGAAACATTAAAGATGATTATTTTTAGTATAATTGAAATTCTATTAACATACTATGAGTAAAAGCCTAATAAAAAGATTATTAATAAGTTTATGTTTTATGTTATTGCTGGGAAATGCCTATTCAGTTAATAATTCTATTCATGATTCTTTAAAAAATGATGACTTTTTTCAGAAAAAAAAGTTAGGTTTTGCTTACGACTTTGCATTAACACAACAAAATTTGCTTTATGAATATGAAACATATAAACCTCAATTGTTTCAATTAATATATTCATATTCTCTAACTAAAGAAAACCGGAAGAATTTCTGGGGTATTAATATAATTCCTCAAATTAATAGTGTTGTAATTACCAATAAATTTCATGAATCACATGATTTTGAATTTGGTACAAATGTGGAAGTTTCATTTAATCATATAGTTGGAAAAAGAGTTTTGTTTTTTGTTGCAATTGGTACAGGACCTCATTACATTTCACACAATAGAGGACGGCAAGCTGGAGGATTTTTATTTAGTGATAATTTTATAGCAGGAATAAGGTATAAACTTGATGAGGATTATGAATTTAAACTACATATTAAGTTTCGACACATGTCAAATGCCAATCTAAAATTGCCAAACTGGGGAATTAATAATTGGATGGTTGGATTTACTTTTTTGAAAAACTTTAATTTATTCGCCCGAAAAGCTTCCGTTAATTAGGTTTCCGTTTTCGTCCCACTCGCTTCCGCTAACATACTTGCCATTATTATAAGTAGCTTCTTTCTTTTTTATACCGTTGGTATGAAACCAAATAGATTTTCCGTCTAAATTATCGTCTTTATATGTTGTTTCAGATTGTTTAATTCCATCTTTATACCAATATATGGTTTTGCCATTTTTGCTATTATTGAAGTATTCCGATTCTCGTTTTATTTTTCCGTCTTTGTAGTACCAAATCCATTTTCCAACCATTTTCCCATCAAGGTAATGACCTTCTTTTCCAACTATTTTTTCGTTTGGATAATTTTCAATAAATTTTCCGCTAAAAGGTTCTGAGCTTTTTTTTAGGTACGAAATACCATCAATTTCGGTTAATAAATCAGGAGTTGCATTTTGTGAAAATGACTGTATTGCAGCAAATAAAAGAAACAATAATATCGAAACTTTATACAACATCATATAAAAAAAGGGCTAAAGCCCTTAATTTTATTTAGAAACTCTTTCAAGCCATTTTAGCATAAACAACATCATAAACATTGAAATGATACAAGCTCCAACAAAAACACTCCATGTAGCCCAAATTGGTATGCTCTTATAGAATATTGCTCCGATAATTAATAATTGATTGCCCAATCCTGTTGCTAATAACCATAAACCTTGCATTAATCCTTGTAACTTTGGAGGTGCGACTTTCGAAACAAATGATATTCCAAGAGGGCTTATAAATAATTCTGCAATTGTTAAAATTAAATAAGTTCCAATTAAAAGAAATGGTGTAACTTTTTGTTCTATAGGTAATTCTCCCATTTCTCTAACAGCATCTAAATTTGGAAGACCTAATGACATAACTGACATTAAAACGTATGCACTAGCAGCAATACCCATACCTATTGCGATTTTACCTGGTGTAGAAGGTTCTTTTCCTTTTGATCTCATCCATCCGAAAAATGCCATAACTATAGGAGTAAGAAATACTACAAAGAATGGATTTACTGATTGAAACATTTCAGCTGTAATTTCCATTCCCCATAATTTCAATAATGTATAATCTTTTGCAAAAAATGTTAATGTTAAACCGTTTTGATGAAATGAAAACCAAAAAAAGATTACCACACCAAATACTGCTAACAAAGCATAAATTCTTTGTCGTACTTCAGCTAAAGGCATTTCAGCTTTACTAGAATTAGAGCCTAATTGTTTGTCGGCAGGATTAGGAAATCCTTTTTTATTAACAATATAAACTGCCATCGAAATTAGCATTGCAAAAATCGCAATTGCAAAAGAATAATGAAATCCAGTATTAAATACGTCTAAATATTTAGTAGAAAATTCGGTTAAGTTATCAGGTAAAACAGACCCATTTACGTTGGTTGCAAGCTTCTGAAACAAAGCTAGTGGTTGCTCTTCCATAGAAGTTCCTTTTGCAATATATTGATGGCATAATGCTGGTAAATTTGCTTCATAAGTAAATCCAAATCGACCTAGCCACCAATTTCTAACTGCTGGAGCAATAAATGGAGCAAAAATAGCTCCTATGTTAATAAACATATAAAATAATGAAAACCCAGAATCTCTGAGTTTACTATATTTTTCATTATCATACATTTGTCCAACAAGTGCCTGTAAATTCCCTTTAAAAAGACCATTCCCAAATGAAATAACAAAAAGAGCAAAACATGTTAATGTAATTAATAACACTTTATTACTGGCAGAGACTTCAATAGGAATACTTAAAATTAAATATCCGACACTCATTAGTACAAGCCCCATTAATATAGTTCCTTTGTAATTACGAGTTTTATCAGCTATAAGACCTCCAAAAAATGCCATAGCATAAATTGAAAAATAAAACGTAGCATATATCCAACCAGAACCAGTTTCGTCTAAACCAAATTTAGACATTAAAAACAAGCTAAGAATAGCCATCATTGTATAGAAACCGAAGCGTTCGCCCATATTAGCTAACGAAGCAGCTATCAAACCTTTTGGATGTCCTTTAAACATAAATAAAGTATATTAAATTAAATTTTATTAAAAAAGTTCACAAATATATAAATCTTTTTCTTTTAAAAAATTGCTATTTGATAACCTAAAAAACATAATTAACCATATTAAACTATAAATAAGGTTTTTATTTTAAAAAATCATAGCTATTTTTGCTAAATACTTATTGCATTAAATATACTATAAATGAAAATCTTAAACAAAGAACAAATACGTAACACTGATAAATTTACAATTCAGAACGAAGCCATATTATCAATTGATTTAATGGAACGAGCTGCTGAAAAATGTAGTAAATGGATTCGTAAACATTTTTCTTCTGACATAAAACTTATTTTTTTCTGTGGTGTTGGAAACAATGGTGGTGATGGACTTGCAATTGCTCGCCAACTAAAAGAATTTAAAAAGGAAATTTATATTTTTCCTGATAAAATAAGCTATTCAGATGACTTAAAAAAAAATATTGAAAAATTAGAGGAAATAAATATTCCGATAAATATAATTCGAAACATTAAGTCATTAAAAGAGTTTAATAATAAAGATATTATAATAGATGCAATTTTTGGAAGTGGATTAAGTCGTGAAATTTCAGGAATTTATGCAGAGGTCATTGATGAAATTAACAAATCGCAATGCAAGATTATTTCAATAGATATTCCTTCAGGGCTTTTTTGTGATTCTCCATCAGATTCAAAACACATTGTTAAAGCAGATTATACTCTAACTTTTCAATTTCCTAAAATGTCTTTTTTATTTTCTGAAAATGAGCAGTTTGTTGGCAAATGGAAAGTTCTTGACATTGGTCTTCATAAAGAGTATATCAATAATTTAAAAACTTCGAATTATTATATTTCAAAAGATGAAATAAGTAGCAAAATTATTAAACGTAAAAGGTTTTCGCACAAAGGAGCTTTTGGTCATGCTTTGTTAATAGCAGGAAGTTATGGAAAAATGGGAGCAGCAGTGTTGGCTTCAAAAGCATGTTTAAAAAGTGGTACAGGTATACTTACATCTCACATTCCTACTATTGGATATGATATAATGCAAATATCTATTCCTGAAGCAATGTTAAGTGTTTCAACTTCTTTAAATGAAATATCTTCTTTTCCAGAAATTGAAAATTATTCTGCAATAGGTATCGGACCTGGCATTGGTGTTTCAAAAGAAATTCAACATGAATTAAGAAAATTTTTAAAAATTTGTAAAATACCTTTAGTTCTAGATGCAGATGCACTAAATAATTTATCTGAAAGAAAATCACTTTTAGAATTGCTACCTGAAAATACTGTTTTAACACCTCATCCAAGAGAGTTTGACAGGTTAACAAAAAAGCATGAAACCGGATTTGAACGATATTTATCACAAATAGAGTTTTCCAAAAAATTTAATGTAATTACAATTTTAAAAGGGGCAAATACATCAATCGCATGCCCTGATGGCAATTGCTATTTTAATTCAACAGGAAATCCGGGTATGGCAACAGCAGGAAGTGGAGATGTTTTAACAGGAATAATATTATCTTTGCTATCTCAAGGATATTCTGCTGTAAATGCTGCAAAAATTGGTGTTTACATTCATGGATTGGCTGGAGATATTGCTTGCCAAACTGAATCTGTTGAGTCTTTGATTGCTAGCGATATTATTAATAATTTGGGAAAAGCTTTTAATTCCCTTAAAATGAGAATATAAAAATTATGAAACGAAACTTTTTGATATTTATAATATTCACAATTTTACTTTCATGTAAAACATCATTAAAAGTTACAAACATTAATAATTCAGAAAAATACGAGGCAAAATCTATTATGTATTATTTGCCTGAAACTGTTGTT
>Ga0154347_1259_pt1 | contig 26286 bp, 20 predicted proteins | sample RifGroA2_FD_115875 | JGI IMG/M metagenome (GOLD analysis project Ga0154347, IMG submission 115875) | Bacteroidetes bacterium GWA2_31_9
ATAGTGAATGTTGGAATTACTGGCTATCGAAATATTCCGATTACAGACAAATTTTGTCTGCCTGTTAAAGCGTCGATAATAACTAACCCACAGATTGAAAATATATATTTTGCATTTGGAATTACTTTTTAATAATTAATAATAGGAGATTTACTTATGATTGAAACTGGCTCAACGGGATTTATGCTTCTGGCATGTAGTCTCGTAATGTTAATGACACCCGCACTGGCATTTTTCTATGGCGGTTTGGCAACAAAACGAAATATTTTGGGTATTATGATTCAAAGTTTTGTTTCGTTAGGATGGACAACTGTACTTTGGTTTATTTTTGGTTATTCGCTGTGTTTTAGCGGAGGAGAAGGAGGAATTATCGGAAACCTCGACAAAGCTTTTTTGAACGGTGTTTCTATGAAATCAATGTATGCAGGAAATAATGTAATTCCTGAATATGCATTTTTTGCTTATCAAATGATGTTTGCAATTATTACACCTGCCTTGATTACAGGTGCTTTTGTAAACAGAGTAACTTTTAAATCATATATGATATTTCTAACATTCTGGCAAATAATGGTTTATTATCCATTTGTACACATGGTTTGGGGTGGTGGATTTTTAGCCGAATGGGGAGTTTTAGATTTTGCAGGAGGAATCGTTGTTCATGCAACTGCTGGATTTGCTGCTTTAGCTTCGGTATTTTATGTTGGAGCTAGGGTTGATAAATTTTCACAACCTAATAGCATTCCACTTGTTGCAATTGGAAGTGGTTTATTGTGGTTTGGCTGGTATGGTTTTAATGCCGGAAGCGAATTAAAAGTTGATGATGTTACTACTTTAGCTTTTGTAAACACTGATATTGCTGCTTCTTTTGCTACAGTTGCTTGGTTAATTATAGAATGGGGAAGAGAACGAAAACCAAAATTTGTTGGCTTATTAACTGGCTCAATTGCAGGACTTGCAACTATTACTCCTTGTGCAGGATTTGTTCCAGTTTGGGCTTCACCAATAATAGGTACTGTTGCTGGAATCGTTTGTTATTTGGCTGTTCAGTTTAAAAATAAAATGAAATGGGACGATGCTCTTGATGTATGGGGTGTTCACGGTATTGGAGGTTTTATCGGAACAATTTTATTAGGCGTTTTTGCATCATCTAGCGTAAATTCAATGGTAACAACAAATGGACTTGCTTTTGGCGAAACTTCATTTTTTTGGAAAGAAGTTGTTGCTGTTTTATTTGCATCGGCTTATGGATTCATTTTTACATATATAATGCTTGTTTTAATAAATTTTGTAACACCTGTAAGAGTATCAGATTCTGACGAAAAACTTGGACTTGATACTTCGCTTCATGGCGAACAAGCTTATGACGAGGGGGCTTTGTAGTTTGTAAAGTTGGTTAATTATTAACCTGTTAGGTTTCCTAAAACCTAACAGGTTTTTTTTATGTTCGTTGAGCAATTTCGAAACTAAATTTCAATAATTTTATTTTTAATTGCATACTTAACTAAATCAACAACTGATTTAATTTCAAGCTTTAACATAATGTTGTTTTTATGAGTTTCAACTGTTCTTATGCTTATAAATAGTTTTTCCGCTATTTCAGGATTCGTATTTCCATCAAGAATTAATTTCAATATTTCGTATTCTCTTTCAGTCAGCTTTTCAAAATTAGAACTGGTAATTTCAGTTCCTTTTTTTGCATTTTTAATATAACTTTTGAGCATAATATTTGAAATGTCGCCACTGAAATATTCATTACCAGCTTTAATCTGGCAAATAGCTTCAATTAATTCTTTTCGTGTTGTATTTTTTGGTAAATAACCTTTAATTCCGGCTTTTAAAGCATTGAATATAAAATCTTCATTTGTGTACATCGAAAGTATAAGAAGTTTTATTTCGGGCTTTTCGGCTTTTAATATTTTTGCAATTTCAATTCCTGACATTTTTGGCAATGAAATATCAAGAATTATTATATCAGGACTAATAGTTTTTAGCATTTCAAAAAGCTGATAACCATCTGATGCTTCGCCAACTATAGAGATATAACTGCTATCGCATAATAATGATTTTATCCCATCTCTTACAATTAAGTGGTCATCAACAAGTATAATTTTAATTTTATCCATTTTGTTCAATTACTGGTATTGAAATAATAATTTTTGTTCCAGATATTTTATCCGAAAATATATTAAATGTTCCGTTCATTAATATAGTTCTTTCTTTTATATTTGGCAATCCGCTCCCCGAATTTTCAGGAATTGAATCAAGCTCAAATCCGTGTCCATTGTCAATAATTGTTAATATAAGAATATTGTCTTCGTATTTCAAGTCAACATTTAATTCTGAAGCTGAGGAGTGTTTAATCACATTATTTATACATTCTTGCACTATTCGGAATAAATAATTTTGTATTAAATCGGGCAGTTGTGGAATTGTATTAAAATTGAATTGTATGTTGATTCCAGAATTATCGGAATATTCGTTGCAAATATTTCTGATTGCTTTTATAACTCCAAAATTTTTCAAAACAGCCGGCATTAAATTGTCCGACATGCTTTTAACATCGTCGATTGTAGAATTTACCAAATCGTTAATTTTATCAATTTTATTCTGATTGTTTAATTCGTCGCAAAGTTTAATATTTTCGAGTTGAAGTTTTATAGCGATTAGCGATTGTCCAAGTCCGTCGTGTAATTCTCGTGAAAGCCTTTGTCGTTCTAGCTCTTGACCATCGATTATTGCTCTTAAACGCATTAATTTTTCTTTTTCAAGTTCTTCGGTTTTTTGTTTAAGCCTAATTGACATGTTATTAAACGACTCGGTTAAAACACCAATTTCATCATTAGATTTAATTTTCAATTCAAGATTAAAATCTCCATCTCCAACTTTATCAATAGCTTTTGTAAGATTTATAATTGGTTGTGTTATTCGTTTAGATAGATAGTATGCAATAAATAGTATCAAAATAAATATAATTATACTCAAAAATATAGTTTTATTAAAAATTTTATAAACTGGTTTCATTGCCTCGTCGTAATCTATTTCTGCAATAATAATCCAGTCGAGATCTTTGATATTAAGGTGATTGAATGTGCTGATAACTTTAATATTCCTGTAATCGTTGATAATATTGGTTTCGGGTTGATTGCTAAAAGCGTTTATAACAGCTTCTGTGTTTACTTTAATATTATTTATTGAGTTTTTTATAAATCGAGACTGGCTTCTCATATTAAAATCGCTTCCAACCAAATAAATTTCACCAGTATTTCCAAGTCCATACATAGGATTTTCCTCAAGCATAATAGAATTTATGGTTTCAGATGAAATTTCAAAAAATAAATATCCGTTTTTGGAGTTAAAAAATTCAGATTTAGTACAAATTACCAAAACAGGAGTGGTGTCGTTTTTAATATTATAATAATCAGTTATTAATATTTCAGTTGTAGTCTTAAGTTTTTGAATTATTTCGTTTTGATAACTTAGAGTAGTTCCGTTTTTTATAAATCCTGTTGAATGTTCGTCGGCGATATTCATTTCGTAAATACATGAATCATAGCTTATATAATAAACTCTGTGATAGTATCTATTATTTCTAAGCAAATTGTAAAATGAATTTCCAAAAGCGATAGTGTCATTTAAATTTTTACTTTCGGGTTTATTGAAACTGAGTTTAGATGATGACAAAACTTCTATTTCCTTTATTCTGTCGGAAAAAAAGTTTTCAATCCTAATTTTTTTTTCAGTTTTAATTGATGTTAATTGATCATAAGTTCGTGAAAAAATAGCTGATTGTGTGCTGAAATATGAATAAGTAAGCAAAATTGCTGTAATCGAAAAACCGACTAAAGTAAAATAAAGAATTAATCTTTCGCTTAGTGATATAAATCTTGCCATGCTTTAAATCTTCACGAAATTAATAAAGTTTTCTTAATCAGCTTTTTTATTAACACTAAAAACTTCAATTATTGCCTTAGCTTTAATCATGCACTCTTCGTATTCATTTTCAGCGTCTGAATTTATAGTAATTGCACCGCCAACCATATATGAAATATATTTTTGAGTATTGTTATATAATATACTACGAATTACAACATTAAAGTCAAAATCGCCATCAGGAGTAATATAACCAACTGAACCTGAAAATAATCCACGTTTGAACTCTTCAAACTCTTCGATTAATTCCATTGCTCGAATTTTTGGTGCTCCAGTCATCGAACCCATTGGAAAACAGCTTTTTATAATATCAACTAAATGAACACTTTCGCTTACTTCTGATGAAATTGTGGAGATTAACTGATGAACCTGATTAAATGTATAAACTTCGCAAAGTTCTTCTACTCTTACACTTTTGCGATTTGCAGTTTTTGAAAGGTCGTTTCTTACAAGGTCGGTTATCATTATGTTTTCTGAACGTTCTTTTGAATTGTTTTTTAAATATTCAGCAAACAGCTTATCTTCTTCATCATTTTTGCCTCGTTTGATTGTTCCTTTAATTGGCTGTGAAATGACTTTATTGCCAATCTTTTTTAGAAATCTTTCAGGGCTGGCACATAATAAATATTTATCGTAGTTTCTGTAAAAACAAGAAAAAGGAGTAGGGGATATTTTATTTAAACAATTGAAGGTTTCAACAGGATTTAATTCAGAGTTTTCAGAATAGAAGTCCTGACAAAAGTTTAATTCGTAAATATCGCCTCTTTGGATGTGATGTTTTATAGTATTTATTTTGTCAATATATTCATGTTTTGAAATTCTAGCTTTGAAATTAACTTTGTTATTTGCCTGATTTACTATTATTTGAAAATTAATTTCATTGAATATTTTATCAGCATCATCATTGTTAAATACATGAATTGTTGCAATATTTTTTGATAAAGTAATTACATATTTTGGTTGAAAAAAGTATAGTTCGGGAAATTGTATTCCATCAAAGTTATTTGATTGTAAATTTTCGATTTGATTTTTCAAGTCAAAAGATAAATGTCCGAAAAGCCAGTCTTTTTTTTCATTGTAAAAGTTTTTGAGATTTTCAAAAGAATCAGATTCAGACTGTAATTCAGATTGTTTTCCGCAAGCAACAATGCAATCAAATGAATTATAGTGTAATCCTAAACTATTATTTCCATAATTATTATTGTCGAGGTAAACAGAAACTTCAAAAAAGCCAGCCCATTTAAGCAATTTAAGCTTAAATTCAGCAATGTATTCAATTTTGAAATCTATTTTAATTCTCATATTACAAAAGAATAAATTTTTGAATGAAACTAAAGCAGTTAAGCAAAAAACTAATTAACATACATTGAAATATATAAAAGAATATAATTTTGAGTCCACGCCAAAATAAAAAAAATAAAAAATTTATAATGAGCGAAGCCGAAATATGCCACTAAAACTCTAAATCCCACAATATAAAGACTATCAGTACAATATCTTTATAGGGATTTTTGTGTTCCTGCCCCGTTGGATAATATTTTAATTGAAAATGTTTTTTATTATTAGCTTATCCAATAGGGTGAATGCTTTAGTGGCGATACGGAGTAGTCTCAATATTTGAAGCTTAAAACCATAATTGTTGTAGCTAAAAAACGAAATTTATAATGAAATTGATACGACTATTTTTTATAATTAGAAATTAAAATGTATGAGATTTTAATAATTGCAACTAAGTTAACTTAATGTGTTTTGTTCTTTCGTTAATAAACAAAGTCATAGATATAAGTGTTTTATAATTGACAGAGTGTTTGAAATGTGCTAGTTTAAATTTAAATTATGTGTATATTATTATAATGTTATGTTTAAAATGTTTCGTTGTTTTTAGTTATATGAAATTGTATTTTAGTTGTTTTTTTTATATTTGAAAGAAGATGGATTGTGTTTTTGTTTTTAAAATAGCAATGATGGATATTGAATATGAAAAAAAATGTACGAAACATATATATATGTTTAATAGTAATATAGCTATGTATTGTTGTATTTTAAATCTTATTATTTGATTTTTTTAGTAATATGTGTTATAAAGTATTGCAATTTAACTCATGTAGGTTATCTTTGTAATCCTAATTTAATTAAGTTAAATATTGAAATGAAAAACAAATACATTGATTTAATAGAGCAAACATTTGAATTTCCACATGATGAATTTGAGGTAAAGGATTATGAACTGTATTTTAATAAAATACCTTTGATGGAAGTTATTAAGCAATACGGAACTCCATTAAGAATCTCTTATTTACCAAAAATTTCTCAGCAAATTCAAAAAGCTCGAAGGCTTTTTAATGTTGCAATTGCTAAGTCTGACTATAATGGAGAGTATAATTATTGTTATTGTACAAAGAGTTCTCATTTCTCTTTTATTATGGAGGAAGTCTTGAAAAATGATGCTCACTTAGAAACTTCATCAGCATTTGATATACATATTATCGAAGAGTTATATAAAAATGGAAAAATAACAAAAGACAAGTTTGTTATTTGTAATGGATTTAAAAGACCTCATTATATCGAAAATATAGCAAATCTTATAAACTTAGGTTTTGAAAATGTAATTCCAGTTTTAGATAATTTATATGAGCTTGAGAAGCTTAAGAAAAGTTTAAACAAAAAATGTAAATTAGGGATTCGTATAGCATCTGAAGAAGAACCAAAGTTTGATTTTTACACATCTAGGTTAGGAATTAGATATAATGACATTATTCCTTATTATGAAGATTATATCAAAAACAATCCAAAGTTTGAACTGAAAATGCTTCATTTCTTTATTAATACAGGAATTAAGGACAACGCATATTATTGGAATGAATTATCGAAATGTGTTAATGTATATTGCGATTTGAAGAAAATATGCCCTGAATTAGATTCATTAAATATTGGAGGCGGATTTCCTATAAAAAATTCATTATCATTTGATTATGATTTTGAATATATGGCAGAAGAAATAGTTTCTCAAATAAAAGGAATTTGTGAACGTAATGTTGTTGCTGAACCTCATATTTTTACAGAATTTGGCTCGTTTACAGTTGGCGAAAGTGGAGCAGTTTTATTTTCAATTATCGATCAAAAAAGACAGAACGATAGAGAGTTATGGAATATGATAGATGGTTCGTTTATGACAACTTTACCTGATACATGGGCTTCTGGACAAAAATTTATTATGATGGCTGTTAACAATTGGGATAACGAATACGAAAGAGTAAATCTTGGAGGTTTAACATGTGATAGTATGGATTATTATAATGCCGAATCTCACTCAAATGCAGTGTTTCTTCCAAAAATAAAAAGTACTGATGCTCAATATATTGGATTTTTTCATACAGGAGCTTATCAGGAATCTATTGGAGGTTTTGGCGGAATTCAGCATTGTTTATTACCTGCTCCAAAACATGTTATTATTGACATTGATGAAAATGGCGATTATACAACCAAATTATTTGCTAAAGAGCAAAGTTACAAGTCGATGTTAAAAATATTAGGTTACATGTAGTCTTAAAAAACAAAAGTTATTAATAAAATTTGGCTAAGTTTTAGAAAAATTAAATTAATTTTATTTTTTAATTTTAAAAGAATATAAAGATGAACAAGAAAGAATTATTAAAAGAAGAAATCAAACATATTGATATTAAAGCGTTTGACTCAACTGCAATAATTAACTCAATGCGTGATATGTCATTTACATCTCGCGATACAGCAAATGCAGCTGATATTTATTCAAGAATGCTTAACGAAAAAGATTGCTCAGTTATTTTAACTTTAGCTGGAAGTACAAGTGCAGGCGGATGTATGCAAGTGTATGTTGATATGGTTAAAAGCAAAATGATTGATGTTGTTGTCGCAACAGGAGCATCAATTGTTGATATGGATTTTTTTGAAGCTCTTGGCTACAAGCATTATAAAGGTTCGCCTTATGCCGACGATACCAAACTAAGAGATTTATATATCGACAGAATTTACGACACTTACATTGACGAAGAAGAGTTGCAAGCTTGCGATATGACAATTAAAGAAATTACCGAATCTCTTGAAAGACGACCATATTCATCGCGTGAATTTATTCGTGAAATGGGTAAGTGGCTAGTTAAAAATTCAAAGAAAAAAGATTCATTAATTCAAGTTTGTTACGAAAATAATGTTCCAATTTTCTGTCCTGCTTTTACCGATAGCAGTGCCGGATTTGGACTAGTTAAGCATCAATGGGAAAACCCAAAAGAGCATGTTTCAATTGATTCGGTTAAAGACTTTTTGGAATTAACTAAAATAAAAATGGAAGCAAAAGCTACTGGTTTATTTATGATTGGTGGCGGAGTTCCAAAAAATTTCACACAAGATACAGTAATTTGTGCCGAAATTCTTGGAAAAGAAGTAGAAATGCACAAATATGCAATTCAAATTACAGTTGCCGACTCACGAGATGGAGCTTGTTCAAGCTCAACACTTAAAGAAGCTTCGTCATGGGGAAAAGTTGATACAGTTTACGAACAAATGGTTTATGCCGAAGCAACATCAGTATTACCATTAATAGCTAGCTATTTATATCACAAAGGCGATTGGAAAAAAAGAGATTTCAAAGAGTGGACAAAAATGCTTGATAAATAATTTAGTGGAAGGCTACTTTTGGGTAGCCTTTTTTTATTATTAAAATTGTTGTTTCTTAATAAGTCGGCTGAATTCATATTGCAAAAGTTGTATTTATAATTCTTTTATATTAACCCTTTACAAATATAGTTTTTTCGATATTATATTCAAAATCAATTTGTAATTCAAAGAAAGTTCATAATTGTTTAAATCTTTAATCAACATCAATTTGCTATATTTTTAAAAAATCATTAGGTTTGATAATTAAATTTTTAATTCAAATCGTTATGAGAAAAAATATAGTTGCCGGAAACTGGAAAATGAACAAAACTATTGAAGAAGGTGTTCAATTAGTTAAAGAAATTAAATCGCTAATATCTGAAAAACAGATTAGTTCAGTTCAGTTAATCATTAATCCTCCTTTTACACATTTATCAGTTTTAAAAAATGAAATTGCTAATTCAGTAATAAAGATTGGAGCTCAAAATTGTTCTTACGAAAGTAGTGGAGCATATACAGGTGAAGTTTCTGTTGGAATGCTGAAATCAATTGATATTGATTATGTTATAATTGGACATTCAGAACGCAGAGCATATTTTAACGAAACAGACGAAATTTTGCTTAAAAAACTCAATTTGGTTTTAGAATCTGGTTTACTTCCTATTTTTTGCTGTGGTGAAGTTCTATCTCAACGCGATGCAGGAATCCATTTTGAAGTTGTTCGTCAACAAATTGAAAACACAATTTTTAAGTTAAGCGAAGATAAATTTAAAAAAGTTGTAATTGCTTATGAGCCAGTTTGGGCAATTGGAACGGGCAGAACAGCAACATCTGAGCAAGCACAGGAAATTCATAAATATATCAGGAATTTAATTACAGAAAAATTTGGAAGTACAGTAGCTTCAGAAATTTCTATTTTATATGGTGGAAGTTGTAATGCTCAAAATGCAAAAGAATTATTTCAAAATCCTGATGTTGATGGCGGTTTAATTGGTGGGGCATCATTAAAAGCAGCTGATTTTGTTCAAATTGCATCTTCGTTCTAAAATGAAGTATTTTGAATTACAATTAACAATTTCACCTTTCGATAATGAGATTAATGAAATTTTGATTGCTCAATTTTCGGAAATTGGCTATGATAATTTTTTTGAAAATAATGAAGGTTTTAAAGCTTATTTAAATGAAAAACCAGATTTAAATCTAATAAAACCAATAATTAAAATCTACAATAGTGAAAATTGTAAAGTAGATTTTAAAATTAATGAGATTGAGTCTAAAAATTGGAACGAAGAGTGGGAAAAAACCATTCAACCACTTGTTATTGATGGTAAATGCCTTATTTATACCAGTTTTCATACTAATTTGCCAAAATGCGAATATGAAATATTGATTGATCCAAAAATGTCGTTCGGCACAGGTCACCATCAAACTACTGAAATGATGGTAAAATTTATTTTGGAAACAGATTTTACAAATAAAGTTGTTTTAGATGCAGGATGCGGAACAGGTATTTTAGCAATTCTAGCATCAAAAAGAGGAGCAACTAAAGTTGTTGCATTCGATTATGATGATAATTGTGTAGAAAATTGCCTTGAAAATGTTCAAAAAAATAATGTTAACAACATTTATGTAATGAAGGCCGATGAAAATTCAATTTTTGAAGAAAAATTTGATGTTATTTTAGCTAATATTAATAGAAATGTTTTGGTAAATTATTATGATATGTTTTCTGGTTTATTAAATAAGAATGGAATAATTGTTTTAAGTGGTTTTTATACTGAGGATGTAAGTTACTTGAATGATATTTATTCAAAGACATTTAAGCTTATATCTGAAAAAGAAAATAGTAATTGGAGTTCCTTAATGTTTCAAAAGATTTAAGTATGAAAAGGATATTGTTTTGTGTTATTTATTTTGTAATATTTTATATAATTGACGTTAAGGCTCAAAAAACTAATGAATTACCGAATAATTCTGAAGGTTTTTTAAATGAAATTTCAGATTTATTACAAAAAAATTCGGAAGACAAAAAAGCAACAAAAATATTTGTTGAAGAATTTGAATTATTATGGAATTCAGGAACAATTAATGACGACGAAAAAAAGAAAATATTTTATTCAGCTAACTCTTTGTTAAAGAAGAGAGCAATGGTTTATCCACATTTAAATGATTATATAGTTTCAGTATTTTATTTTTATAAAACAAATCATGATATCAATAGTTATCATGCTTGGGATAAGTCTATTCATAGTATTATAAATAATAAAAAATTGACAATTAGAAATGTTCAGTTATTTCTCGAGATGACTGTTAATATGTTTAAATCGAATTCAGTTTATAAATCATCAACTACTGAATGGAGAGCAAACAAAAGTGACTTTAAATTTGTATATGAAAACTCAATTAAAATAATTTATGGTGAAATAGATTTAACTTGTTATGCAAAAAGAGATAGTGTTCAAATATTAAAAACTAAAGGAGTTTATTATCCTCTCGATGATGAAAAGTGGGAAGGAACCGGAGGAAAAGTCACTTGGCAAAGAGCAGGATTTAAACCTGATGAAGTATATGCATTACTGGGCAATTATAATATTAAAATGTCGCAATCAAAATATGAAACTGATACAGTATCATTTATGAATTCTAATTTTTTTAATAAACCATTATTAGGCAGTTTTGAAGAGAAAGTAACTGAAATATCAAATGAAGAAAATGCAACTTTCCCACGTTTCGTTTCATTTACTAAGAGATTTTTAATTAAAAATATTTATGAAAATGTTGATTATGATGGCGGTTTTTCAATGCAAGGAGCTAAATTTCTTGGTTCTGGAAGTAAAGATGAGCCAGCAAAATTGTTTTTTTTTAGAAAAGATACACTTTTTTTGACAGCTTCTTCAAAGCTTTATACTTTAAGAAAAGATAGAGTTATTGGAACAAATACTGCAATTTCTTTTATTCTTGAAAATGATTCAATATTCCATCCAGGTTTATTATTTAAATATTTTGTAGATAAAAGGGAAGTGGAGTTAATTAGAGATGGCGAAGGTATGTCTAAGAGTTCTTTTTATAATTCATATCATAAACTTGATATGGATTTTGAGTACTTAACATGGAAAATTGACGATCCAAAAATGGATTTTAAAATGATGAAAGGTAGAACTGAGACAAAAGCTATTTTTTCTTCTACAAATTATTTTAGTCAATATAAATATGAAAAGATGCAAGGTATGGATGAAAAGCATCCACTTTCTGCTATAAAGGTATTTATTGATAAGTATGGATTAAAGCAATTTTATGCAACTGAATTTGCTAATTATATGAGAAAAGATGTTGCTCAAGTTAGAAATGTGCTTTTAAGTCTGACATTTATGGGAATCATTTCTTATGATTTTGAAACAGACATGGTTTCTCTTCCTGATAGATTTTTTGAGTATATAAGTGCTCATGCTGGTAGAGTTGACTATGATGTAATAAATTTTACATCTGATACAAAAGGAGCCGATAATGCATCTCTAAATTTGCTTAATAATGAGTTAAAAATACAAGGTGTTGCTCAAATACAATTATCAGATTCTCAGAATGTTGTCATATTTCCAGAAGGTGAAGAAATTTTAGTTAAAAAGAATAGAGACTTTGAATTTGGAGGAAAAATTAGAGCTGGACTGTTTTTATATAGCGGTAAAGAGTTTGCATTTGAATATGATAACTTTAAAATCGACCTCAAAAATGTTGATTCATTAAGAATAATGGTAGAAACAAAAGAGGTTGATATGTATGGAAATAAGAAAATTAAAAATATTAAAACATTAATAGAAAATATTAATGGCGACTTATTAATTGATAATCCTTTTAATAAATCTGGTATTAAAAATTTTCCGGAGTATCCTATTTTTAATAGTAAGAAAGATTCATACGTATATTATGATAAAGAATCTATATTAGATCATGCGTACTCAAAAAAGGATTTCTATTTTCAAGTATATCCTTATACACTAGATAGTTTGGATAATTTTAAAACTGAAGGACTTCAACTTAAAGGTTATTTCGTTTCAGGAGGAATTTTTCCACCTTTTGAAGAACATTTAAAAGTACAAAAAGATTATTCACTTGGATTTATCCGAAAAACACCTCCCGAAGGTTATCCATTGTATGCTGGCAAAGCCACATTTCATAATGATATAAAGTTAAGTCACGAAGGTCTTAGAGGAGATGGCGATTTCAAATATATTACGTCAATTACTTCATCAAATGATTTTATATTTTATCCTGACTCAATGATTTCTGACGCTCAAAAAATGCACATCGAAAAGCAGATTTCAGGGGTTGAGTTTCCTACTGTAGATGCAATTAACGTTTATGTTCATTATCACCCCAAAGAAGATGAATATTACTCAGTTAAGAAGAAAGTAGATCAAGTTATTTTTGATGGAGAAGCCTCTTTAGATGGTACATTAAAGCTTAACCCCGAAGGATTAACAGGATGGGGAAAACTTGAATTTTCTAAAGCAGAACTTTTCTCCGCCGAATTTAAATTTTCGGAACATATTGTAGATGCAGATACTTCTCAGTTTAATCTTAAGGCACTCGATATGACAGGCTTTGCATTTAAAACTGATAATGTAAATTCACATGTCGATTTTAAAGAAAGAAAAGGAGACTTTATGTCAAATGGAGATGGCTCTGTAGTTGAGTTTCCTCAAAATCAATATATCTGTTTTATGGATCAATTTACATGGTATATGGATCAAGAAGAAATAGAGGTTAGTGCCGCACAACAAAAAGTTCAACCAGAACCCGGAAAAGAATTAACAGCGATGGAAATGGAAGATATTCAGCTTTCAGGTTCAGCTTTTACTTCGGTTAATCCTGAACAAGATTCATTATCTTTTATTGCACCTTCTGCTAAATTCAATATGCGAAAGAATATAATTACAGCAAACGAGGTTAAATATATTAGAGTTGCTGACGCAACTGTATATCTTAGTGATGGAGAGGTTGTTATTGAGAAAAAAGCAAAAATGCGAACACTTTCAAATACTAAAATTATTGCTAATAATACTACAAGGTATCACACAATTAATAATTGTACAACAAATATATTTGGAAAAAAACAATACTCTTCGTCAGGAGATTATGACTATGTTGATGAAAAAAATGTTAAACAAATTATTCATTTTGATGTAATTACTGCTGATAGTGTGCCACAAACGTATGCTACCGGTAAAATTAATATTACTGAAAATTTCACTTTAAGCCCAAGTTTTGTTTATACAGGCAATGTCAGACTCGATGCGTATAATCAATTTTTAACATTTGATGGCTCAACTAAAATTGCACATGAATGCACAAAATATGGGAATTTTTGGGTAAATTTTAAAGCAGAAATAAATCCAAATCAAATTTATATTCCAATCTCTCAAACCATCTCAGATATTAATAATAATAGCTTAATAAATGGTGTTATGTTATGTGTTGATACTCCTGGAATTTATTCAGCATTTTTATCAAAACCAAAAAAATATAGTGATATTCCTGTGATTACTGCTGATGGATTTTTATATTATGACAGTGGATCAAAACAATATAAAATATCTAATAAAGAGAAGCTTGTAGAGATAAATTTGCCCGGAAATTATTTGAGCTTAAATAAAGAGTTTTGTAATTTATATGGCGAAGGTAAAATTAATTTAGGTGCAGATTTAGGACAAATTAAAATGGAAACAGTTGGTAATATTAATTATGATACTGATAAAGAAGAAACTTTTATGGATATTGTACTATCAATGGACTTTATGTTTTCTGATCAGGCTTTAAAAGCATTTGTTGAAGAAGTTAACATTGATGTCACTTTACAAGGAATTGATCTTACTAGAAAAACATACGAAAAAAATATAATGGAGTTATTAGGACAAGAAGCTTCAGAAAAATTGAAATCAGAGATTGCATTAAATGGTGCTATGAAAAAACTGCCAAAAGAATTTGAACATTCATTGTTTTTTACAGATTTAAAAATGAAATGGGATTCTAAAAATGACACATATACGTCAGTTGGAAAAATAGGAATAGGAAACATTCTTAAATATCAAGTAAATAAATTACTAGAAGGATATATATTAATTAAAAAGAAAAGAAGTGGAGATATTTTAACAATGTATTTTCAAATAGATGAAGCTAATTGGTATTATTTTCAATATAGAGGTGGACAAATGTTAGCTGTTTCATCTAATCAGGATTTTGTTACCAGTATCAGAGATTTGAAAGTTGATAAACGTAAAATGGAAGTTGAAAAAGGTCAAAAACCATATTCATTTTATATTGCTTCTGAAAAATCAAAAGATGATTTTCTTAAAAAAATTAAATCGGGTAATGAGGAGGAAGAAGAAGAAGATGATGAGGATGGGAAAAAAGGTAAGAAAAAAGAAGAAGATTAATGTTTTGGCAGTTCAATAATTTCTAAATCGCTAATTTTATCTTTATCAATATTCATTCTTAAAGCAGTTCTAACAACATGAAAGCCTTGTTTTCCAGTAGCACCAGGGTTAATAAATAAAAAATTATTTTTTTTATCATAATACACTTTAAGGATATGTGAATGTCCACAAACTAAAATAGATGGGGAATATTTTTGAATTAATTTTTCAGTATATTTATTGTATTTGCCAAACTGAATTGCAATATGGATTATTAAAATTTTATGATTTTCACATTCAAAAAAAACAAATTCAGGAAACTTCAATTTAATAATAGTTCCATCTATATTACCATTAACAGCTCTAATAATTTTATTATTAAATTTATTAAATATTGAAGTGTCACCAATATCACCAGCATGCCATATTTCATTACATTCTGAAAAGAAGTTTACAATTTTCTCATCAATAAATCCGTGTGTATCAGATAAAATACCTATTTTTTTCATTTATAAATCAATTGTAACAAAGTAATTCATATTTTTACGAAAAATTATGCAATATTTTTATTCTAGCAATATTATTAACGATTTAGCTATTCTCAATGAAGAAGAATCAAAACATTGTATTAAGGTTTTACGTCACAAATTAAATGATAAAATACATTTAATTGACGGATTAGGTGGTCTTTTTTTATGTAAAATTTTAGATGATAACTTCAATCAATGTAAACTTCAAATTATTAAAAATGAAGATGTTGTTCAGCGAAATTTTAAATTGCATATAGCAATTTCACCAATAAAAAATGTCGATAGATTTGAGTGGTTTATTGAAAAAGCAACAGAAATAGGAATTGATGAAATAACACCGATTGTTTGCAATAAAACCGAAAAATTGAAAATTAAAAAAGAGAGGATTCAAAGAATCTTATTGTCAGCAACCAAACAGTCCTTAAATGCTACAATTCCTAAATTTAATGAAATGATAAATTTTAAGGATTTTATTAATATTCACAAAAACAATCAGAATTTTGAAAAATTTATAGCTTATTGTGGCACAGAAATCACTAATAATTTAAAATCTTTATATTCAAAAAATTCCAACACTGTTATCATAATTGGACCAGAAGGAGATTTTACAGATAATGAAGTTGCATATTCATTTGAAAATGGATTTAACGCAGTTTCATTAGGCATAAATAGATTAAGAACTGAAACAGCAGGCGTAATAGCTTGTAGTACAATTAATATTTTGAATATATGATTTAGAAGATAGAAGTTAGAAAAGATATAAATAGATATTAATTGATATAAAAAGAGTTTTAACTATGTGAAATCTATGTTTCTATGATTCTATGTGGTAAAGAAGATAGAAATTAGAAAAAAGAAGTTTGAGGTTTAACTACGATAGCAACAACAAACGACAAACAATTTAACAATGTAACCATTTATTAATTTAGCAATTTAACAATGAGAACATCTTATATTATTTTAATTATACTAATTAGTAATCTTTGCTTTTCACAAAATTCTTCAGTTAAAATTGCCTTACTAAAGTATAATGGCGGTGGCGATTGGTATGCCAACCCAACATCATTAAAAAATCTTATTATTTTTTGTAATGAGAATTTGAAAACCAATATAATTAAAGATCATGCTACTGTTGAAGTTGGAAGTGTTGATATTTTTAATTATCCATTTATTCACATGACAGGTCATGGAAACGTAGTATTTTCAAACCAAGAAGCAGAAAATTTAAGAAATTATTTGTCATCAGGAGGATTTTTGCATATTGATGATAATTATGGATTAGAACCATTTGTTAGAAGAGAAATGAAAAAAGTATTTCCAGATTTAGATTTTAAAGAATTGTCTTTCGATGAAATAATTTTTCATAAAAAATATAATTTTAATAATGGTTTACCTAAAATTCATGAACATGATAATAAAAGACCTCAAGCATTTGGTATCTTCTTGAAAGATAAAATGGTTTGTCTCTTTACTTATGAGTGCGATTTGGGCGATGGTTGGGAAGATAAAGAGGTGCATGGCGACTCAGATGAAATTCGCCTGAAAGCACTTCAGATGGGAGCCAATATTGTAAGTTATATTTTTGAATATTAGTGTAATCTTAAATTTAAAATAATTAAATTTGTTTAAAAATAAATAATTACTACTTTTGCTATTAAGAATTTAATATATTTAATGAAAAAATAGAATATGAAAAATCTTATTTTTTGCTCCCTTATAGTTACTGTTTTATTATATTCTTGTAAAACAGAAACAAAACCTACTGAAGATGTTGTAAATACTGATACAATAGTTAAAGAACAAGTTATTGATCATAATACTCAATATAGATTACCTTCACCTGTTGAATTCTTTATCTATATTAAAGACAACAAGTCAAAATATAATAAGGAAATGCTTAATTCTCCCGAAAATATTTCAAAATATTATACAACTTCTAGTAAGGCAATTAATTTTGGAATTTATGCTTCAGACTTAGCTTATTGTACAGTTTTTGGGCAAAATCAAGAAACATTTATTTATTTTACTAAAGCAAAAAATTTAGCAGATGAACTTGGTTTAACAGAAGGTTTTGATGAACAAGTAGCTAAAAGAATAGATCAAAATTTAAATAATAGTGATTCACTTTATCAAATAACTACAGATGGATATTGGCAAGCTGTTACTTTTCTTGAAGCACACGATAAATCTAACCTATTACCATATATTTTAGTAGGTAGTTGGGTTGAAAGTGTACATATAGCAATTAAATCAGTAAGCAAATTCAAATTAGATGATCCTTTAGTAATTAGAATTTCAGAACAACAACTATTGTTAGAAAATCTAATTGATCACCTTAACTCTATTGGTGATGAACAATTAAATGATATAATATCTAAATTAACTGAATTGCAAGCAGCTTTTGATTTATTGTATGATAATCCAGAAGATGTTATTATTACCGAAGAACAATACAACGAAATTGTTAAGCAAATTTCAGCTTTACGCATTCAATTTATTAGTTAATTTTAAAAAATTAATACTATGAAATCAGGAATTATGATAAGAATATTTTTAATAACATTAGGAGTGTGGACTATTGGTGTTTCATATGCTCAAAATCCTAATAGAATTGCAGAATCAAAAGAAAGTCGTTGCTCCACCAAAAGTTTTTGTGAAGATTTTTATGGCGATTTTGATTATAGAGGTCAATCTAGCTTTGGCGAATTTGCACCTGGTGATACTTTAAGGTCTAAAATAATTGTTTACTCTGGTCAAGATTACAGAATTTTTGCCTGTGGTCAGAAAGATTTAGGAGATATTCAATTTAAAGTTATTGAGCCAATTAAGGAGTATAAAACCGTTGTTAAAGATATTAAAAAAGAGGATGTAATTGAGTACGAACTTGACGAATGGGGTGGATTTAAAGTAGATGAGCAAACTGGAGAAATGATTGTAAAAAGCAAAACAGTTAAATACGATACAATATATGAAAAACAAACACTTCTTAAAGAAAGTTTGATTTTTGATAGTATGAATAATAAAAATAATTCATCTTTTTGGGGTACAACAGTTAAAAAAACTAAAAGATTAGTTGTAGAAGTTGTAATTCCTGCTGGTGAAGAAGATTTTAGAGATTGTGTTAATATTTATGTAGGAAGGATGCAATCTGCAAGTAAAAGCTTCTCAAGATATTAGAACTTAAATAAAAAATAAATTTAAAAACTCCATTATATTATGGAGTTTTTTTTTGTATATATAACTCAATATTAAATTATTATTTAAAATTATTATAATAAATTAAAAAAAATCTTTTTTAAAAAAAAGAAATATTATATTTACTTGACTTAAAAATGTAAAGATTATGAGTGAATCAATTCTTAAAGCTTTAATGCGTTTATTTGCAATTATCGCTAATTTTGAGAAAGACGACGAATCAGTTTCAGCAAGATCAGTAGTTGAATCTTATTTAAAACAGCATCTTAACCAAGCACAAATTATTGAGTATATTGCTCTATTTGATGAGTTTTATGAAATTCATCATAGTAAAACTGGAAAAAAACGTTTATCTGCAAATTCAGTTAAAGTTTTAGCTATCTGTGAGCAAATAAATGAGGAATTACAACAAACTCAGAAAATGCTTGTGTTGTTTCAACTACTTGAATTTATTCACTCAGGAGATGAAGTTAGTGTTGACGATTTAGATTTTGTAAAAACTGTTGCAGATACATTTAATATATCTTCGGAAGAATATTATAATATTAAATCATTTATTTTAGATAAACCTTCTGATGTTCCCGAACAATCTAGAATTCTTATAATTGACAATGACAAAAGTTTTATTTCAGAAGATGTAAAGCATATTCAAAATGATAATTTGCCTGGTCAGATTATTGTACTATATATTCCTAGTACTAATATTTATATGTTTAAGTATTTTGGCGATGGTAGTTTAACTTTAAATGGACATAGCGTTTATCCTTTTAAGAGTTACATTTTCGACAAAGGATCATCAATACGAAGTACCAAAATAAATCCAATATATTATAGCGACGTAGCTGGAAGATTTTTACAAGCAGGAAAAAAAGCTAAAATTGTTTACGTTGCACATAATGTAGATTTTAGATTTAAAAATAGTCCTAATGGAATTCATAAATTTAATTTTAGCGAAGAATCAGGTCAGTTAATTGGTATTATGGGAGGTAGTGGAGTTGGAAAATCTACCTTATTGAATGTTTTAAATGGAAATTTAAAAGTACAAAGTGGAAAAATTACAATTAATGGCTACGATATTAATGATGATAATGATAAGTCAGTATTGGAAGGAGTAATTGGTTTTATTCCTCAAGATGATTTGCTAATAGAAGAATTAACAGTTTATCAGAATCTATATTTTAATGCAAAATTATGTTTTAATAAGTTTACTGAAGAACAATTAATCGACTCAGTAGATAAAGTACTTGTAGATTTAGATTTATATGGAATTAAAGACTTGAGAGTTGGAGGTCCACTTAATAAATTTATTAGCGGAGGACAACGCAAAAGATTAAATATTGCATTAGAACTTATAAGAGAACCATCAGTATTATTTGTGGATGAACCTACTTCAGGACTTTCTTCAAATGACTCCGATATGGTTATGGACTTACTTAAAGAACAAACACTTAAAGGGAAGTTAGTAATTGTAAACATTCACCAACCTTCATCCGACATATTTAAAATGTTTGATAAGCTAATTATCATGGATAAAGGTGGTTATGCTATTTATTATGGTAATCCGCTTGATGGTGTAGTTTACTTCAAAAAAATGAGTAACTATGTAAATGCCGAAGAAAGCGAATGTTTAACTTGTGGTAATGTTAATCCAGAGCAACTTTTGCAAATAGTTGAATCAAAGGTAGTGGATGAATATGGAAAACTCACACGAAATAGAAAGGTTACTGCGGAGGAATGGTATGAGTTATTTGGTCAGAATATTGAACAAAATTTAGTTTCAAAATTTCCTACAAATGTAAAAACCGAATTACCAGTAAACTACTTTAGTATTCCTAATAGAATTAAGCAATTTACAATATTTACTTTAAGAGAAATATTGTCGAAACTTACAAATAAGCAATATCTTTTAATTACTTTCTTGGAAGCACCTGCTTTAGCTGTTATTTTAGGATATTTTACAAAATTCATAAGTGGAACTATTAACGACCCAAATCAATATGTTTTTAGCTTAAATGAAAATATGCCTGCATATATATTTATGGCAGTTGTAGTTTCATTGTTTTTAGGCTTAACAATTAGTGCTGAGGAAATTATAAAGGATAGAAAAATACTTCAGAGAGAGCGATTTTTAAATTTAAGTAAGTTTAGTTATATCAATTCTAAAGTTATTATTTTATTCTTTATATCTGCTATACAGGCAATTACATTTGCATTGATTGGCGATTTAATTTTAGGAATAAAAGGAATGACTTTCAGTTATTGGCTTGTTTTGTTTACTTCTTCCTGTTTTGCTAATATGCTGGGTTTAAATATATCAGCATCGCTAAATTCTGTTGTAACTATTTATATATTAATTCCATTTATTCTTGTTCCAGAACTATTATTAAGTGGGACAATTGTAAACTTTGATAAACTTCATAAGAACTTTACAAATAACCTATACGTTCCATTTTTTGGAGATTTAATGACTTCTCGATGGGCTTATGAAGCACTTGTTGTTAATCAATTTAAAACAAATGATTTTCAAGTAGAATTTTTTGAAATTGATAAAGAAATGAGTAATTCTGCTTATATGTATAATTTTTTAATCCCAAAATTAATGGGAAAAATTGATGACCTTGAAAAAAATATATACAATAAGGAAGTTGAATCTGCTGAAAATAATATGAAAATTCTGAAAAACGAAATTGATGTATTAAATTCGATTAATGGTTATGCTAAATTCCAATTATTTGATAGTTTAACGCCATCTACTTTTAGTAATAATATTGCCGAAAAAACAAGGTCTTATTTATCTGATATTAAGAAGAAAAATATTAAAGCTTATAACGATGCTGGTTATAAAAAAGAAAATATTTTTAACGCATTAGTTAAGAAAGTAGGAGATAAAGAAAAATTAGATGAGCTTAAGCAAGATTATCATAATAGCAGTATTGCTGATTTGGTACTAAACAAAAAGGAATTAAACAAAATTGTTGAAATTGACGATAGGTTTATTCAACATTATGAACCTGTTTACAAAACACCTGAATCAAATTTTGGTAGAGCCCATTTCTTCGCACCTGAGAAGGTTTTCCTTGGAGTTCAAATTGATACATTTTGGTTTAATGTAATTGTAATATGGCTAACTACATTATTTCTTTATGTAACACTTCTTGGAGATGGACTAAAGAAATTATTAGATTTATTAGGCTCAATAAAATTATTTAAAAAGAAATAATTAAAACAAAGAGTTTCATTATAAACCTTCAAGAATAACAAAATAATTGGAGTTTTCTAAGAGAGCTAATCATTAATTAGAGTCTGTCTATAAAGTCAAGAGTTTGAATCAGAACTAAGCGAAGCGGTCTCACGAACACCTTTAAAATAATTAATATTGTGAGTAATGTTCGAGTTCGAGGATTCGATGAACTGAAAATCAGGAGTGTACTAAAGTACATGACTGATTTGAAGGTCGAGAATAACGATGAACCGAACGAAGTGAGTTCACAGCCCATCCCGAATTTACTTCGCATTAACTTAACTTGTCCCACTAGGTACAATATGTTGGTAGAAAGATGATTATATCCTCATAAAAGTGCCGTAGGTACGAAATAAAATATTGATTTTGAAGAATATATTTGATCCCTAAAGGGATTAAGGTTGGTGGTCTTGTTATTTTCTACCAATATTACGTTCCTAAAAGGAACTTGTTTGACAAGACTGTATTTGGATAAATTTCAGCACAATAATACAATATTGTAATTTTTTTTGGCTTAAGTTAACGCCAATGCGAATTTACTTCGGGAAATACCTTTAAAATAAAATAATTATGAGTAAATCAGACATTATGGACAAACTCTAATTAAAAAAATAAGTTTTTTCTTTATTTATTTCAACATTAATTGAATGCTCTCTAGAGCGTTGTTGTTTCTTTTTTTTCTTTGCATAAGCCTTACATTGATTTTTAGGCTTACATGATTCTGTAAATATTCCAAGTGCAAATATGCAAACTAGTATAAAAGTTAATTTTTTCATTGAATTTTTTTCTCAAAAATAGAATTTAGAAGTTAACTTTGCAAAGTTAATTTCACTTTTATAGAATTTTATAAGCAAATCATACTTAAATATAATTATGAATAATTTATTTGATATTCGATATAGTCCTAGAGCATTGTCAGTTAAGAAAATTGATGACAATATTATTGAAGATATTTTTAAAGTAGCTGGCTCAGCTCCATCTTCATATAATTCTCAACCATGGAGATTCTTAATTTTGAATAATTCGGACATTTTTTATAAAATGGTTTATGATTCATTATCAGATTTTAATAAAGGATGGGCAAGAAATGCATCTAATCTGATAGTATCAATTACAAGAAAAAAATACGAACATAACGGAGCCGATTATTTACATTCAGCTTATGATTTAGGTCAATCGGTTGCTTATTTAACAATAAGAGCATTAGAGCATAATCTCTATATTCGGCAGATGGGAGGTTTTGATGTACAAAAATTAACTGAATCGTTAAATCTAAATTCAAATTTTGAAATTATTACAATTCTTGCTTTAGGTTACCTCGGCGATGTTAAAGATTTAGAAGAGCAATATCAGAAAATTGAAAAACTTCCAAGAAGTAGAAAGCCTTTAAATGAAATACTTATTAAAGATTTAAACAACCTGAAATGAAATCAAAAGATCGTCAATATACAAATGGAGAAATAACAGTTTTTTGGAAACCTGCTTTATGCGACCATTCAACAATTTGCTTTAGAAAATTACCAAAAGTTTTTAATCCAATTGAAAGACCTTGGGTAAATATTAATGCTGAACCAACAGATAAAATTATAGAAATAGTTGACTTATGCCCTACAGGAGCATTGTTTTATAAGAGAAATAAAGATTTGGAAAATATTTCGACAGAGAGCCCATCAGAAATAGAACCATCAAATACTTCTACCGAAAATGTAACTGTTTTAACTGTCATGAAAGATGGGCCATTAAAAGTAAAAGGAAATTTTAAAATAATTTCAGTAGATGGCAATACATTAGACATTAATGGAATTGCAACAATTTGTAGATGTGGAGCAAGTTTGCGAAAACCATTTTGCGATGGAAAGCATCGTGAGATTAATTATAAAGACTAAGTTCATTTAGATTTTAGGGTAATAACAACAATTTCAGGTGCAATACCTACTCTGCCAGAATAACCTATGTAACCAAGTCCAGTGCTGACATATAGCATTTGTTCATTTTCTTTATATAATCCTCCCCAACGAGGATATTTCAATGATACAGGACTCCATTTAAACGAATCAGTAAATATCCCAAATTGCATTCCATGAGTATGACCAGATAGTGTCAAGTCAATATCAGTTTTATTAATCACTTTTTCTTCCCAATGAGTAGGGTCGTGCGATAACAAAATTTTAAAATTATTATTATTTAAACCGACTACTGCTTTGTTTAAATCTCCATGAGCAGGAAAAGGAGGCATTCCCCAATTTTCGACTCCAATAATAGAAATAGATTGGCTATCAATAGTAATTTCACGATTTTCATTTAATAGTAAGTTGAAATTAAGCTCTTTTTCTTTTTTAATTAAGGCATTAAAATTATTTATTTTATCCTGCTTAGATTTCCATGTATAATAATCACCATAGTCATGATTTCCTAATATTGAATAAACTCCATATTTAGCTTTTAACTGTTTTAGGATTGGCTCAAAACCAGAAATTTCTTCTGCAAAATTATTTACTAAATCGCCAGTAAATACAATCAAGTCAGCGTCTTGTGAATTAATTAAATCAACGGCTTTTTTTAGCTTTGCTTCATTAGTTCTAAGACTACCAATGTGTAAATCACTAAATTGAACAATTTTAAAGTTATTAAAATTTGACGGTAAGTTTTTAAATGATAAATCAATATTTCTTGCTTTAAAGTCAAATCTGCCAAAAAAAGTTCCATAACTAAATAATAGAAAAGGAATTATAGATAATACAAGACCCGTTTTTGAAATAAACATGAATCTATTAATATCTGAATTGAAAATTTTTAAAAAATAATAAATTAAATCTTCAATTAATTCAAAGTTAATGAAAACAAGCTTTGGAAAAAAAAATATCATAAAAAAGCTCGCAAGATTAAATATATATATGTATGATTTTGCTAAATTTATAAATGGCAGTGAAATAAATATTGCAATAAAAATAACAATTATAAATACTGAAAATGACCAAAATGAATATTTAAACACATTGCTTGAAATAATACTAATATTTTGATTTAAAATAGACTTAAGCCCTTTGTATGCGTATAAATCGGTAATTAAAATTATAAAAATGATAATTATTAATGGAATAAAATAACTAGCTTTCATTTAAGGAATTCAAATGTTAAAAATAAAAAAAATAAAGTAAAATATTTTTTAGGCATAAGTTGTAATATATTTTGACTATTATATGTGTTTGTTAATAAGTATTTTATATGTTTAACTTAAATAAATTTGAAAATAAATTTATGAATCAAAATTAATCAAATTTGAAATGAAATTGTTATTTTTATAAAATTTACTATTTTTGATAAAAATTTATGTTATAATCATAATCAAAATATGAATATAAAAATACGTTTTAGTATAGTAATTTTAATTGTTTTGTTTGCAGTTGTAGCAAATTCTCAAACTGTTATTGAGATGACTCATCCTATTGATGCTGGGTTGGTATTACTTGAGGTTGATGCACAGGAAGAGGCAGATATAGTTGTCTATAAAACTAATAGCAAAAAAGATGCTGATGATTGGGATTGTAAGTGGAAATTTAGACAATGGGGATTTTCTAATATTTCAGTTTATCTTACTAAAAATCCAAAAGATACACTTTTACTCGATCCTGATACAGGAATGAACTTACCAATTGATGGTAAAATTTATTTCACTACAGATATAACTAAAAGAGGTTATAAGGATAGAGATTTCAGATTAGAAGGTGTATTTCGTAAGCTAAAACTTGAAGATATACAGTAATAGATTTTGAAATTCATTATTGTATGAAATTAAAATTTATTCTGTTTCTGTTAATTGTTTCACAAAACATTTACTCAAATAACATTGACTCTTTAAGCACGATTATTAATAAAATGTTTAAAGCTGTTGATGATTTAAAATCATTAAAATTTGTCCTTAGAAATTCTGAACGAATTGATGGAACTATGTTAAGTGGTGAGCAATTTGTAAAAATGTCAAAAGCTCCATTTAAATGTTATATTTTAATGTTAAAACCTACTGTTGGTGCTGAAGTATTATATGCTGATGGAAAAAACAATAACCTAGCAATATACAATCCTAATGCTTTTCCATATTTTAAATTAAATCTTGATACTTATGGTTCTTTAATGAGAAAAAATAACCATCATACAATTCATGAAATGGGATTTGATTATATTAAAAGCATATTGGAATATATTTATAGCAAGGATAAAAGTGTATTTAAGTATAATGGTATTAAATATATATCTGGTAAAGCTTATTATAAGATAACAGTTTTTATTCCTAACTTTACTAGTGATAATTACTGTTTTTATTATAATGAAACTATACTATCTGTTGCTA